>Ga0209212_1000154_pt1 | contig 136902 bp, 125 predicted proteins | sample RifGroC2_FD_183996 | JGI IMG/M metagenome (GOLD analysis project Ga0209212, IMG submission 183996) | Groundwater microbial communities from Rifle, Colorado, USA - Groundwater C2 (SPAdes) (version 2) | ecosystem: Environmental > Aquatic > Deep subsurface > Groundwater | place: Rifle, Colorado...
GCCGACCACCACGACCACGACGGCAGCGCCGACCACCACGACCACGACGGCAGCGCCGACCACCACGACCACGACGGCAGCGCCGACCACCACGACCACAGCCGCACCCAACGTGGCTCCGTCATCAACTATTCTGTTCAGTAATTTCAGTGAGTCTGCTACCACCACCACCACGACGGCTGCGCCGACCACGACCACCACAACCACGACGACCACAGCCGCGCCGACGACCACAACCACAACTACAACCACCACGGCTGCGCCTAACGCCGTACCCACTGCCACCATTGCTTTCAGCAATTTCAGTTAAAAGGAGTTTCCAGTGAATGCAACAATAAAAGGTACGGTCAGTGGCCTCCAATCGGGGGATGCGGTTACCTTAATAGAGGTCGTCTGGAAGCTCGGGGCAGAGACCGAAGCACAGGCCCAGGCTGCTGGTCGTGGAGTAAATCTGACATCAGCAGGCGATATAGCGGCATTCCAAGCCGCAGGTTACGCGCTGACATCGGCAAATCTTGTAGAGGGGACCACCTATACGTCGGCAGTCAGGGTCACAGAAAGCCGTGCAGGTGCCGGGGCATATGCGGGGACCTGGGGCGGAGGGGGCACCTTCGTCGCGTCTCCGCTAATATTGAATCTCAATGCCACCAAAGGTGATGGCGCTAACACGCCAAACGGGAACACTCCAACTACCTGGACGGATCTGTCGCCAAGCTCGCTTGCCATGGCGTTAGGCTATGGTGGTGCTGCGGGCGACCAGACAGCTATGGCTCAATGGTATTCAGGCGCAATTGATTACTGCACGTTTCCTCAGACTGATGATGGCGGCCATTTACACGGCTCGATACCAACAGTAGCGGCAATATGCCCTGCCAAAATAACCATTGAGCTGGTTCTCAGATTCAATACAGCAGTGTCAGGTTTCAATACTGATTACCCGGGTCTATTGATGAAGTACCAAGGCTATGGTGATAATAAAGGCTATGGACTGTTCATAGAGAAGGCAACTAACACTTTGTTTTGGAGGTTCTACTCCAATGGTGCTTGGCGAGATTCCACCCCCTCAATAGCAAGCATAGCTTCCGACACCACAAATTTCCACCACATCTGCTGCGGATTTGATGGCAGATACTCCAGGGTGTATCTTGACGGAGCCGAACTTCTTAACGCCGGATCTCCTTGGGTGGACTTAGGGGCAGGTGCTAATTACGACATTTTGCAGCACACAACAGCGACCTTGGCGCTGGGCGGAACCCTTAATGGTTCCAGCCTGTGGGGCGCCCACTCGCACTTAGACGTTGCCGCACTGAGAATATACAATCGCATGCTTTCTCCTGCCGAAGTCTCGGCCAACTACACCAATAAATATACTGTTGGGCTCTAAGGAGAGGTTTTTATGCACAACGTTAAAAACAATTCCGCCTCTGCCCTGGCCTCACAGCTTTCAATTGACGCTGTAACCATGACAGTCGGTGCCGATGTTTTCCCCCTGGCCCCTTTTTACCTAACCATAGTTGATGGCGCAGGGTCAAGTTTAGAAGTCGTCGAAGTCACAGGTAAAAATGCTCTGGATTTCACGGTAGTGCGAGCCTATGAGGGTACGAATCAAACTCACCCTGCAGGACGAGCAGTTGAGTTACGCATGATGGCTCAGCATATAATCGAGCTGCAAGACGCCGCCGCAGTTGTCCGCCCGGCTGGTAATTGGGTAACAGACACAAAGAATTTAAGGGAAGCAAATGCCTCAGGTAAAAAAGTAGTTTTAGCCGCTGGAACTTTTTACCTGGAAGGTGATGGCACCGAAATCATTAAAAAGCAGAATATGGCAAGATGGGATGGCGCCGGCTTAAGCGAATCTATCTTAAAAATACGCTCGACAGTACCGCTCACCCGCGATGTATTCCGCTGCATACCCCCACAGGTAGACGAAATAGGTTATAGGAATAGAGGCTTGCAGCTGTCGAATTTTGCGATCGTGCCTGAGACTTATACCACACGATGTGCTCGACATGCCATTCATCTGGATTTGAACGATGCGGCTTCTTGGTTTACATCGCAATTTGACATCCATCACCTGCACCTGGACTACACCGGAGGCCGCTCGTTTTATGCATCAAACACGGAAACGGATGGTTATTTCTGCGGGGGACTTGAGAAGTGTCTGATCTGGTCTGGTGTACAAATGATCGGCGCTGGGGACAGCTTGTATTTTGAAAAGAACACAATTGCTGGTGAGAATATAGGGATAGAGATCACGCAAGTGGGGGGGGCAAATGTTGTATCGATAGCCAATAATAATATCACCGCTCGCGGCGGGGCGATGAAACTCAATACGGACAGGGTCAAGATTTTGGATAACAATATCGAAATCTATGCAAACGGAGGAACGGCGCCAGCGACTGAACCTGCGGCAATAATACATATAACTGGCTATGTGTGGGGCACTACAACAAACGCCAGGATCGAAGGGAACACCGTACTGAACATATTAGGTACCTCCGCTGCAGCCTGTAAAATCGAAAACTGTAATTTGGCCAAAATTTCCAACAACAGATTCCATGGAGGTTCAGGAGGTGCACAAGATTTTATTATCGCCGCTTCCTGCACTGCAACCTGCATCTATCCAGACAATCAGTTTTATAACAGCAGGGTGACAAACTCAGGGACCGGTACGGTATATGTCTCTTAATTCTGGCATTTTTAATCGAAGCTTGCTTAATGGTTTCGGCGAAGCAGCTCCGACCACCACCACGGCAGCTCCGACCACTACCACGGCAGCACCGACCACGACCACGGCAGCACCGACCACGACCACCGCCGGTCCAACCACTACGACTACAGCCGCACCTAACGTGGCCCCGACATCGACCATTCTGTTCAGTGATTTCAGTGAGTCTGCTACCACGACCACTACCACCTCCGCGCCGACCACTACCACGGCAGCACCGACCACCACCACGGCAGCACCGACCACCACCACGGCTGCGCCGACCACGACCACGGCTGCGCCGACCACGACCACGGCAACTCCGACTACGACCACGGCAACTCCGACTACGACTACCGCTGCTCCGACCACCACCACGACGGCAGCACCGACTACGACCACCCCTGCTCCCGTTAAGCCCATCCGGGTCGCGGTAGGCGGCTACATCATTCAGATCGCCAAGGTCGACGGCGGCGCCCTCCGGATCAAAACCACGGCAGGCATTGTTGGCGCCGCCCTGACCGACTCGGGTTCGGTGGGGATCAAAACAAGTGCGGGGATAAAATGGTTAAGTTGACGATAGGCATGGCGAGCTACAATAATTTTCAGGAGGTTTGGTTCACCCTGCAGGCCCTCCGGATGTACCAGGATCTGACTGACACCGAGCTCCTGGTCATCGACAACTATGGCGATGACACCCTCCGGGATTTCATAGCGAGCTGGGCGGCGCCCCAGGTGCGCTACGTGCGGTACACCGAACGCCAGGGGACCGCCGCTCCCCGGGACCAGGTCTTTGCGCAGGCTGCGGGGGAGTGGGTGCTGTGCATCGACTCCCACGTTATGCTTCCACCTGGTACAGTAGCTCGCTTCCGGGAGTGGTGTGCAGCTCATCCGGAATGCCGGGATCTCCTGCAGGGGCCTATGCTGTATGACGATCTGGCCCAGATGGCTGACGCCTTTCAGGATCGTTGGGAAGGCGGCATGTGGGGGGTCTGGCGAGGCGCCCAGGTCTCAACAGAAATGGAGCCCTACGAGATAGAGATGATGGGGCTCGGGCTATTCGCCTGCCGCAAGGATGCGTGGCTCGGATTTAACAAAGAGCACCGGGGTTTCGGCGCTGAGGAGGGTTACATTCACAGCAAGTACCGGCAGGCGGGACGGAAAACTCTTTGCCTACCCTTCCTGCGGTGGGTTCATTATTTCCACACCCGCAACGGCAAGGTAACCTGCCCGTACACGCCCACCCAAGAGGACAAGATCCACAACTACCTGACCGGCTTTGCCGAGTTGGGTCTTGACTCGGCCCCCATCTACCAGCATTTCAACCTGATACCCCCTGCCCCCCCGGCACGGAAGATCACCAATATCCAGATTGACCCCAACGCCAACTGTGGCAGCAACTGCTGGTTTTGCCCCGTGCGCTACATCGAGCGGCCTGCCGGGCAGGTTATGCCGCAACTCCTCTTCGAGAGCCTCCTGGACGGCATCCTTGACGGGATTAAACAGGGAAGCATTGAGGAAGACTTCACGCTATGGCTCAGCTCATACAACGACATCCTTCTAGATCCTCTCTTGGCCGAGCGCCTGCATGCCCTTCGCGCCCGCGGCATGAAATTCTGCTGCCTGACCAACGGCATCGGTTTACTGAGTCACCACCAGCTCCTGCACGAATACCGCGACGTCGTCGTGTGCTATTCAGTGGACCTGCCTGCAGGCAACCCCGAGAGTTACGCCAAACACACCCTTAATCCTCCAGCCACCTTCGGCATCATCCTTAATGGCCTGCAGGCACTGCACGCCCTCGACCCGACACATTACAGCCATGCGGTTCACGTTGGGGTGAACGGCGCTCATGATGCCGACTGGAGCCGCAAACAAATCCTCTACGATCTCCCTGCAGGAGATACAGACCTCCAGCTGCAGCAGCTCCAGGAAAAGCTCCCGATGTACCCGCGTGTCGAGGCCATGCGCCCCCTCGCCGATCGTGCCGGGCATCTCAGTAGCCACGCCATCGACAACGCCGTCGACCGTCCCGGGACCGCCGGCTGCAACCGCCTGACCGAATGGCTGCACGTCAACTCCTCCGGCCAGGCCTATACCTGCTGTCAGGATTACCTGGAGGCGTACCAGTATGCCGACCTGACAACGCAGACCATCCATGAAGCGCTAGCGGCAGCGCCCGGAAAGCCTTTTGAGGCAACCCGTCGCGAGCTCTGCAGGAAATGCACGTTCGCCAAATGATCGTTAGAATGTGGATGGGTGGGTAGGTTCAAAAAATGTAGGGAATCGTAAGGAACGGGAATGAAAAAAGGGGCTACGGAAAACCCGTAACCCCTCGTTTTTTGGTCGGTGCGACAAGATTCGAACTTGCGACCACTAGACCCCCAGTCTAGTGCGCTACCAGGCTGCGCTACGCACCGATTAAAACCTGATTTTTACAACTGATCCCGCAAAACTTTGAGTTCCAGTCTCACATCCTCGAGGATGGCTGCAAGTGCTTCACTGGAAAGTTCCGGTTTTCGGTACCTTTTCTTTACCTCTATACGCTTTCGCGCCCCCTCTATGGTGAGCTTCTCGGCGTAAAGCAGCTTCTGTATCTCGTCTATCCGCTCTATGTCCAGTTTGGTGTAGAGTCGCTGGCCGGACGAGCTTTTCTTTGGCGCCAGGGAAGCGAACTCGGATTCCCAGTAGCGCAGTACGGAAGCGGGTAGGCCCGTCTTGGCCGAGACCTCGCCGATCCGAAAATACAGTTTGTCCGGAGTTCCGGCAGCCACGACTACTGACTGTTAATGGCGCTCTTCAATACCTGGCTCGGCTTGAAGGTGAGGATCTTTCTCGCCACGATGGTGATCTCCTCGCCGGTCTGAGGATTCCTGCCGCGACGATCGGATTTCTCTTTCACCACGAAGTTGCCGAAACCGGCAATCTTGATCTTGTCACCGTCTTCCAGGGTGGTCTTGATCAGGTCGAAAACTGTTTCAACGAGTTCGGCAGACTCTTTTTTGGAAAATCCAACCTTCTCATAAATTTTCTCTACGATATCCGCTTTGGTCATAACCCCCTCAACAGGTTCAGCATTTCATTGTTTGCGTTCTCAACAGCGGCTTAATCTAATACCATAGCGTTTCTCTTTTCGCAACCGTTTTTATCTGAAGGAAACATTTAATTTTTTTGTCAGGGCATCCATCACCCGCTGGTGCAGACGGGTCACCTCGTCGTCGGTGAGGGTCCTCTCCCTGGAGCCGTAGCGTACCCGTACGGCGATGCTCTTCTCACCCCGGGGGATGTTGCCGCCTGTGTAGAGGTCGAAGATCTCTACCCCCTCCAGCTCCGCCGCCTTCACGCCGCTGACGCAGGCGAGGATATCGGCCGCAGGGATCTCCCGGGGGAGCAGCATGGCGATGTCCCGGAAGGTGGACGGGAAACGCGACGGCACCTGGGCCGTCCCCTGCTTCTTCCTGGCGCCGACCAGCGCCTCGAAGTTGAGCTCCAGGTAGTAAAGCGGCGCGGCGACGCCGTAGTTCTCCTGCACCGTGGGGTGCAGCTCGCCCAGCGACCCCAGCTGCTTGCCGCCGCAAACGATCCGGCACGCCTTGCCCGGATGGAAGTAAGGGTCGAGCTGGTCCGCCGGGTAGCTCACCCCGGTCAGGTTGAGGTCGGCCAGAAGGTTCTCCAGGATCCCCTTGACGTCGAAGAAGTCGATCTCCCCCTTGGGCTGGTTCCACCCCTCGGGGTCGCGGCCGCCGGTCAGAAGCGCCGAAATGTAGAGCGGCTCGTCGGGAAGCTCCTTGCCCCGGGCCGGGAGGTAGATGCGCCGCATCTCGAAGATGCGCAGGTTCAGGGTGCGGAAGTTGATGTTCTTGACCGCGGTCTCCAAAAGCCCCGGAAGCAGCGTGGTGCGCATCACGGAGAGCTCGTCGGAGATCGGGTTCAAGAGCACCATGCCGTTGCTCCTGAAGTCGTCAGGGTCAAGCAGGATCTTGTCGCAGGAAGACGGCGCCACGAAGCTGTAGTTGATCACCTCGGAGAGCCCCTGGGAGACCAGGAGCTCCTTGAGCCTAAGCGAGAGCCTCAGCTCCTCGGAGGGGAGGTCGGAGAAGACGGCGGCCCGCGGCATGGTGAGCGGCACCTTCTCGAAGCCGTTCAGGCGCACCACCTCCTCGACCAGGTCGATCTCCCGCTCGATGTCGACCCTGAAGAGCGGCACCCGGACCCGGAACAGACCCTCCTCGCTCTCGGTCACCTCGAACTCCAGGCGCTCGAAGATATCCTTCACCTCGGCCGCGGTCAGGGAGAGGCCGGAGACGGCGTTGATGCGGGCGAGCCTGGCGCTGATCACCCTCGGCTCGATCGGCTCCGGGTAGACGTCGATGATCCCCTTGGCGATGGAGCCTCCGGAGAGCTCGGCTATCAGCGAGGCTGCGCGGTCCAGCGCCCGGGTCAGGCCGGCCACGTCGGTGCCGCGCTCGAAGCGGTGCGACGACTCGGTGTGGATGCCGAGGCGCTTGGAGGTCCTCCTGATGGCGGAGGGGTCGAAGTAGGCCGACTCCAGCAGCACCTCGGTGGTCCCCTCCCCTATCTCGGAGTTGCCCCCCCCCATGATGCCGGCGAGCGCGACCCCCTTTTCGGCGTCCCGGATGGTGAGGTCGCTTGCGGTGAGCTTGCGCTCCTGTCCGTCCAGGGTGGCGAAGCTCTCCCCCTCGGCCGCCGCGGCGACCACGATCCTGCCGCCTGCCAGCAGCCTGAAGTCGAAGGCGTGCAGCGGATGGCCGTATTCGAGGAGCACGTAGTTGGTGACGTCGACGATGTTGTTGATGGAGCGGATGCCGGCGGCGCGCAGCCTGTCGGTGAGCCAGAGAGGCGACGGCGCCAGGCTGCAGCCAGAGATGTGGCGCGCGGTGTAGCGCGGGCAGAGCTCGGGGGAATCGATGCGGACCGAGGAGATGCTCTCGATCGGCGCGCCGCTTTCGACCACCTGGAGTCCGGGGTAGTGCACCTTCCTGCCGAGCTTGGCGGCGATCTCGCGGGCGACGCCGACCACGCTCAGGCAGTCGGCGCGGTTCGGGGTGAGGCCGATCTCGAAGATGGTGTCCTTGGTGCCGAGCGCGTCGAAGAGCGGGGTGCCGATCCGGAAGCTCTCGGGGAGGATCATGATGCCGGCCGATTCGGCGGCAAGTTCGAGCTCCTTCTCCGAGCAGAGCATCCCGAAGGACTCCTCGCCGCGGATCTTGGAGCGCTTGATCTTGAAATCGCCCGGGAGCGTGGCGCCGATCTGGGCCAGCGCCACCTTGTCCCCCGCCCTGAAGTTCTGGGCGCCGCAGACGACGGTGAGGAGTTCCTTGCCGTTATCGACCTTGCAAAGGGAGAGCTTGTCGGCGTTCGGGTGCTGGGCCTTTTCCACCACCTGCGCCACCACCACGTCGTCCATGCCGCCGCCCACCGTCTCCATGCGCTCGACCTCGAGGCCCAGCATGGTGAGGAGGTGGGAGAGCTCTTCGGCCGGCAGGTCGCAATCGACGAATTCCTTGATCCAGTTGTAGGTAACTATCATATAGATTCCAGTGATTCCTTGGATTATTAACTGCAACGTCAAGGGCGTCGCACACGGATTAAACGGGAACTGGCGGATAACTGCAGATTAAACACAGACTTCAGGGGTAAGCCTTACCAAAAAGAATTCAGTCTAACCCGGTCTTATCCGCACGTTCTCTGCCGTTTCCGTGTGCGACGGTCTTGACTTAGTTTCTAGCCTGCCTTTTCTTCCTTAGAACTGCTTCAGGAACCTGAGATCGTTCTCGAAGAGGAGCCTCATGTCGGCGATGCCGTACTTCAGCATGGCGATCCTCTCGATACCCATCCCGAAGGCGAATCCGGTGTAGATCTCGGAGTCGTACCCCACGTGGCGGTACACCTCCGGGTCGACCATGCCGGCGCCCAGTATCTCAAGCCAACCGGTATTCTTGCAGACCCGGCATCCCTTGCCGCGGCAGATCACGCAGGCGATGTCGACCTCGGCCGACGGCTCGGTGAACGGGAAGAAGGAGGGACGCAGCCTGACGCCGATGTCGGAGCCGAAAAGCTGGCTGATGAACAGGGTCAGGATCCCCTTCAGGTCGCCGAAGGTGACACCCTTGTCGACCATGAGCCCCTCGATCTGGTGGAACATCGGGGAGTGGGTGGCGTCGGAGTCGCAGCGGTACACGGTGCCGGGCGCTATGATCCGGACCGGCGGCTGCTGCTTCAGCATGGTGCGGATCTGGACCGGCGAGGTGTGGGTTCTCAGGAGGACGCTCTCCCCCACGAAGAAGGTGTCCTGCATGTCGCGCGCCGGATGGTCCTTCGGAAAGTTGAGCGCCTCGAAGTTGTAGAAGTCGTGCTCGATCTCGGGCCCTTCGGCGACGGCAAAGCCGAGCGCGGCGAAGATGGCGCAGATCTCTTCGGTGACGAGCGTAATCGGGTGTTTGGAGCCTAAGGGGCGGCGGCGCCCGGGGAGCGTCACGTCGAGCCTCTCGCCGGCAAGCTTCGCCGCCTTGACGCTCTCGCGGACCTCCAGGGCGCGCGCGTCGAAGGCCTCTTCGAGACGACCCTTGACCGAGTTCACCACCTGGCCGATCAGGGGGCGCTCTTCGGCGGAAAGGGCGCCGAGCCCCTTCATCACGCCGGTCAGTGCCCCTTTCTTACCCAGGTACTTGACCCTGAGCTCCTGCAGTCCGTCTTCGGCGGCGGCAAGGGCCAGCTCGGATACGGCTTCGCTTAAAAGTGCTTCAAGTTTATCCTTCATGTGCTTTTGACCCTATTTTCGGAAAAAAAAAGAAATGAGACATCGCTATCCCATTTCTTTTTTATGCCCGCGGTATGTATTAGAAGTTTGCTTTGGCTGCGGCTGCGATCGCCGCGAAACCCTTGGGATCGGAAACGGCCAGGTCGGCCATCACCTTTCTGTCGATCTCGACCTTGGCGAGCTTCAGGCCGTGGATCAGTTTGCTGTAGGAGAGACCGTTGATCCTCGCTGCGGCATTGATCCTGGTGATCCAGAGAGCCCTGAAGTCCCTCTTCTTCACCCTTCTGTCCCTGAAGGCGTAATTCAGTGCGCGGTCCACCGCCTCGGTGGCGCTTCTGAAAAGTTTGCTTCTCGCGCCGCGGTAACCCTTGGCAAGCTTCAATACCTTGTTTCTTCTGTGTCTCGCTTTAAAACCGCGCTTTACTCTTGGCATACGTACTCCTTCTGGTTTTTAATTAGCCGGATCCGCAAGGGGAGACGGTTTCCTCACGGTTCTCGGACTCTCGTCAACGGGTACGGGATTGGACAGCCGGCGCAATCGGAAACGGCAAAAGAGAGACCCGAGTCTCTCATGATGCGCTACCAGCCCCTAGCCCCCAGTCCCTAGCCCCGGTTTACTTGTAGGGAATCAGTGCTGCGATGTTCTTGTGGTCGGAAGCCGCCACGATACCGCCCTTGCGGAGGTTGCGCTTGTTCTTCCGGGTCTTCGAGGTCAGGATGTGGCTGGTGAATGCGTGGCTCATCTTGATCTTGCCTGTGCCGGTCTTGCTAAAACGCTTGGCGGCGCCCCTATGGGTCTTCATTTTAGGCATTGGTAACTACTCCTTTGTGGTGGTGTTATTTCACTTTTACTTTGGGAGCCACGATCATGAACATGCTGCGGCCTTCCATCTTCTGCCTGACCTCGACGATGGCGATGTCGGCAAGCTCTGCGGAGAACTTCTCCAGGGCGGCCATGCCGAGCTCCTGGTGCGTGATCTCGCGTCCCCTGAAGACGACGGTAATCTTCGCCTTGTTCCCCTCTTCCAGGAAGCGGCGCACGTGCTTCACCTTGAACTCCAGGTCGTGCACGTCGGTCTTGGGGCGGAGCTTGACTTCCTTGAGCTCGACCTGGACCTGCTTCTTCTTGGCTTCCGCCTGCTTCTTGGCCTGCTGATATTTGAACTTGCCGTAATCCATGATACGGCAGACCGGAGGTACGGCTGTCGGCGAAACCTCTACCAGGTCCAGTTGCTGACTCTCGGCCAGCGCCAAGGCCTCACGAAGTGGAAGAATACCAAGCTGCTCGCTTTCGGCACCTACTACCCTTACCTCTTTGGCCCTGATGGTCTGATTGATGTTGACTGTAGGTTTAGCTATGACGCCACCTCCTAATGATAGCTTTTAACTTCGGTTTCGATGAATGTGACGAACTGCTCCGGGGTCATCCCCTCGAGGTTCTTGCCGTCACGATAGCGCGGGGCGAGCAGGCCGCTTTCGACCTCCTTGTCCCCTACCACCAGCATGTACGGTATCTTCTGCAGCTGGGCTTCCCTGATCTTGAAGCCGAGCTTTTCGTTCCTGAAATCCTTCTGCACCCGGACGCCGGCGGCGCGCAGCTTGTCGAAAGCCGCCTGCGCGTAGGGGATCTGGTTGTCGGTGACCGTGACGATGATCGCCTGAACCGGTGCCAGCCAAGTCGGGAAGTTCCCTGCGTAATGTTCGATGAGGACGCCGATGAAGCGCTCGATGGCGCCCAGAATCACCCGGTGCACCATGACGGGGCGCTTCTTTTCGCCGTCGGCGTCGACGTAAGTGAGATCGAAACGCTCGGGGAGGGTAAAATCGCACTGGATTGTAGCACACTGCCAACGCCTGTCAAGGGCGTCGCGGAGCTTGATGTCTATTTTCGGACCGTAGAAGGCGCCGTCTCCCTCGTTGATCTCGAAGGGGCGGCCGGAATCCTTGAGCGCGTTCAGGAGCGCCGAGGTCGCCAGCTCCCAGGCGTCGTCGGAGCCGATCGACTTCTCGGGACGCGTGGAAAGCTCCATCTCGAACTCGAAACCGAAGATCCCCATCACCTCGGTGACGAAGGCGATGACACCCTTGATCTCGGCGTCGAGCTGGTCCGGGGTGCAGAGGATATGGGCGTCGTCCTGGGTGAAGCCGCGCACCCTCAGGAGGCCGTGCAGCACCCCGGCCCGCTCGTGGCGGTGCACGGTGCCGAGTTCGAAGTAGCGCAGCGGCAGGTCGCGGTAGCTTCTCAGCTGGGTCCGGTAGATCATCATGTGGGCCAGGCAGTTCATCGGCTTGACGCCGTAGCTCTGCTCGTCCACCGTGGTGAAGTACATGTTCTCGCGGTAGTTCTCGTAGTGGCCGGAGCGCTGCCAGAGCTCGGTCTTCAGGATCTGGGGGCCCAGCACGATGTCGTAGCCGCGCTTCAGGTGCTCCTTGCGCTCGAAGTCCTCCAGGATGGTCCGGAGCATGGCCCCTTTCGGGTGCCAGATCACCAGACCCGCGCCCACCTCGTCGTTGAAGGAGAAGAGATCGAGCTCGCGCCCGAGCTTCCTGTGGTCGCGCTTCTTCGCTTCCTCGATCCGCGCCAGGTAGGCGTCCAGTTCCTTCTGGTCGGCGAAGGCTGTGCCGTACACCCTCTGCAGCATGGGGCGCTTCTCGTCGCCGCGCCAGTAGGCGCCCGCGATGGAGGTGAGCTTGAAGGCCTTGATGAAGGAGGTCTTGGGGAGATGCGGTCCGCGGCAGAGGTCGGCGAAGTCCCCCTGGGTGTAGAGCGAAACCGTTTCGGCCCCGAGGTCCTCGATCAGCTCGACCTTGTAATCCTCGCCCATCCCCTGGAAAAGGGCGATGGCGTCCGCGCTGGAGAGCTCGGAGCGCTCGATCTTCAGATCGGCCTTGGCGAGCTCGCGCATCTTTTCTTCTATCTTCTCGAGGTCTTCCGGGGTGAAGGGATGATCCACGTCGAAGTCGTAATAGAAACCGGTCTCGATGGCGGGGCCGATGGTGACCTTCGCCTGCGGGAACAGGGTTTTCACGGCCTGGGCCATCAGGTGCGAGGTCGAGTGACGGATGATGGTCAGCGCCTCGGGGCTCTTCCCGGTGACGATCTCGACCTTGGCGCCGTCGACTAAAGGCGCGGAGAGGTCGACCAGGTTGCCGTCGATCTTGCCGGCAATGGCCGCCTTGGCGAGCCCGGTGCCGATGGAGGCGGCGAGATCGAAGATGGTCGCCCCTTCCTGCAGGGATCTTTCAGAACCATCCGGGAGGGTAACCTTTATCTGATTCATGCAAACCCCTTTTGACAAACAGAAAGAGGCATCGAAACTCGATGCCTCCGTCGAACCTCGTAAAGAAGGTTTCTTTCTGATGGTAGGCGCGGGCGGTTTCGAACCGCCGACCCCTAGCGTGTCGAGCTAGTGCTCTACCCCTGAGCTACGCGCCTGCTTTCCAGCTGTGTGCAACTCGAACTTTTTACCAATTCGCCCCGCCAAAGTCAAGGCTTTTGTTTCAGAGATGATATTTTTTCTCATTGGAGTTGCTCCCGCTGCCCGGGGGCCATTTTCCGCCTTCACTTTCCGCCCCTTTTTACCCCGTCCCCACCCCGGGCCCCGCTGCCGTGAAGTTACCCGACTAGCGCTGATCTTCCGTGGTTCAGGTCCCTCCCCCTTCAATCTTCAACCTTCGCCAAGGCTACGGCTGACAAGTCAAGGGGGAGGTCAGGAGGGGGATGGAGGTGTTTTTGCCCTTGAAGGGGAGGGAGTTTTTGCAGCCGAGGATTGGCGCTTCCGAGATGGTTACAGCAATAGATTAATCCCACGCGCAAATTGTCCCCTCCCCCGGAGGGGGAGGGCTAGGGAGGGGGAACTCGGCCAGTTCTTCGCAGAAGCCGGTGTCTTCCCCCCTCCCGACCTCCCCCCTCCAGGGGGAGGAGAGTGAGCAGGTGCCTAGGGAAGATGAACTTTGTCTCCGACCAAGGGCTGCCGTGGCTGCGTGGGGTGCTAATCGGGTTAAGTAAGGTCAGTGCTAATTTCCCGTACGCTGCACAAGCCCCCTCCCCCTGGCTTATCATCCGTAGCCTGGCGAACGCTGCAGGAGAGGGAGTTTTCCCAGCTGAAGATCACAGTTTCTCAGCAATAGGGAGGGGCATTATTCGCCCCTGCAGTACCCCCGGCGGGGAATTCACCTATAAACCGCGGCAAAGAAATATTTTTAGGATATTCTAATGTCATACCCTCAGGCGCCGATAAGAAGCTCTGTCTGAGTATGCATACACCACTTACGCCGTCAGGGGCTCGCCCCGAGGAGAATGACCAATGGCCAAGACGTTGCAGAGCGTGCTGATCGTGGACGACTCCCCGATATCCCGAAAGATGCTGAAGAGCTGCTTTCCCAAGGACCGCGGTTATGAATTCCACGAGGCGGGCGACGGGCAGCAGGGGCTCGACCTGTACAAGGAACTGCGCCCGGATCTGGTGACGCTTGATCTCACCATGCCGGTCATGGACGGGGTGACCGCTCTATCCGAGATCCGCGCCTTCGACCCCGACGCCACCATCATCGTTTGCACCGCGGATGTGCAGGAGAAAAGCCTGCTTGAGGTGACCCAGAGAGGTGCCTTCCTCATCCTCCCCAAGCCTCCCAGCAAGGTGAGCGTGCTGGAGGCGCTGACCAAGGTGGAGGAATCGGCATGAGCGAGGCAAGGATGAGCGCGACAACCTTGACCGAGGCCGAGATCGGCCGGGCAAACCTGAGCGAGGCCACCATGAGCGAGGCAGGCATCAGCCAGCCAGGCATGGGTGAAGCAAGTAGCGGCCAGCCATCTGCGGCAAGCGGCGACGTGGCAGGCATGGGCGTGGCCGGCAGCGAGGAGGCCGGCCGCGGCGAGGCAGGCGTCATGACCGATGAGGAGCGGGACACGCTCCAGGAGATGATGAATATCGCCTTCGGCCGTGCGGCCGCCTCCCTTGCCGAGGTGATCAGCATCTTCGTCTGCCTGAGCGTCCCCTGCGTCCAGTTGCTGAGAGGGGAGAAGCTCACCGCCTATCTTGAGCAGGTGGTTGGGCCGGGGCGGGAGATCAGCATCGTGGAGGAGAGTTTCTGGGGCGAGCTGCAGGGGAGCGCCTTCCTGGTCTTCCCCTCCGGCGCCGGAGACCAGCTGGTGCCGCTCTTTGGCGACGAGGAGACGCTTTACGAGGGGGAGGCGCGCGAGGACGTCGAGCGGGATGCCCTGCTTACCACCGGCAGCATTCTCATCGGCGCCTGCGTCGGGAAGCTCGCCGAGCTTTTGGGCGACCGGGTGAGCTATTCGCCGGCAAAACTGGTGGCCAAGAGGCCGGGGGAGGCTATCCCGGCGCTGCTCTGCGATCCTGAAGCCATAGCCATCGTACTCAAGACCGATTTCGCCTTCCGCGAGGAGTCGGTCGAGGGCTTTCTTTTCCTGATCACCAGCGAGCAGTCGATCGACTGGCTCAAGCAGGCACTGGCCGATTTCCTGGCACAGTACGAGGGATGAACGATGCAGGGACTACCGGGGCAAATACTGGAGATCATCGATCTGGGGATCCTGGTGCTGGACGACGAATTCCGTGTCTGTTACTGGAACAAGTGGATGGCGCTGCACAGCGGCATAGCCAAGGAAGCCATCACCGGGAAGCATCTTTTCGCGCACTACCCGGAGCTCAACACGCAGGAGTTCCTGCGCGGCGCCCGCATGTCGCTCAATTTCGGCTCCCCCGCCCTCTTTCCCCAGACGCTGCACCACTACCTGTTCCCCTTCAAGGTGGTGGGGACCTCCAACGGCCTTTTCGAGCTGATGCAGCAGCAGTGCGCCAGCGCGCCGCTGCGCGAGCCGGACGGCAGCATCCGGCACCTGCTGATCACCGTGCAGGACGTGACCGAGCGGGCGCTCTCCCAGCACCGGCTGAGGGAGCTGAACATCCGGGACCAGCTCACCGGGGCGTACAACAGGCGCTACCTGGAGACAAGGCTCGCCGATGAGTGCAAGAGGCACCGGCGCCACGGCCGCGACCTGAGCCTGATCATGCTCGACATCGACTTCTTCAAGAAGGTGAACGACCAGCACGGCCACGACGCCGGGGACCGGGTGCTCGCCGGGGTGGCGGCGCGGCTTTCCGGCAGCATCCGCAAGACCGACTGCCTGGTCCGCTACGGCGGCGAGGAGTTCTGCTGCATCCTCCCCGAGACCGGGCTGGAAAACGCCTGCCTGCTCGCCGACCGCTTCCGGATGGCCGTAGAGCAGCTGGCCATTCCGACGGGTGGAAAAGAGCTGCGCGTCACCATCAGCCTTGGCGTCGCCCAGTTTAGGGGGGAGGAGACGCCGCTGTCGCTTTTGAAGCGCGCCGACGAGGGACTCTACGACGCGAAGCATAGCGGACGCAACAAGGTGATGGCCCGCCGGGAAACAGCGGCGGTGTACTCCACTGCCCCCACTGCCGTCAAGTTACCCGATAGCGTCAATCCGCAGTAAATGGACGGTTGCCGGCGGGGCCGGGGCCACCGCCATTAATCTTGAACCCCAACGTTGCATCGTTGGGTTATGCGATGAGGCCGCTAACCCAACCTACGGGGCGAGCCAAGAAAAGTCCAATCATGTCCTGTGCCGCTCGCAGGATTGAAGAGTTGCGAGCACTTCGGCCGGATATCGAAGAAAAGATGGAGCAACTACGAGCAGCACTCATCGCTCCCAACGGGCACGCCTCCGCCTCTCGCCAAGGCATCTCTAACGACACCCCCAATCAGCCCCCCTGCTGATGATCGGTCGATGAGACGGGAACTGCCACGCGTTATCAATACATAAATACCTGGTCCCATCCGCCCCCCTAAATAAATTGTCTCATTGGAGGTCGTCGCCGGAGTAACGCCCTCGCGAGAGCCCGGCTGCTCGCTGCAGCAGCCGGCGCAACGAGCAGCGTCACTCCCCGGGGTACAGCTTTGACAGCAGCGCGTTTATGGCGCCGACGACCTCCTGAGGTGTAATCTCCGAGAGGCAGCGGGCTTGGATCGGGCAGGCCGGGGTGGTGCCGAAACGGGTGCAGGGAGAACAGGGAAGCCGCCGGTTCAGGACCAGGTCCCCCTCCCCCTTCGCCCCCCACTTCGCCTCGATCCCCGGACCGAAGAGCGAGACGGTAGGAATCCCCAGCCCGACGGCCATGTGCAGCACCCCGGAGTCCCCCGAAAGGAGCAGCGTCGAGCGCGCGATCACGGCTGCGGTCTCGGCGAGGCTCGTCTTGCCGGCGAGGTTCACCCCGCCGCACGGTCTCACGATGAAATCCCCCTGATCCGCATCCTCTCCCCCCTCCACTACCACCACGGCAAGCCCCGTCAGGACCAGGCGCTGCGCCACCTCTCGGAAGCGCTGGTGTCCCCAGCGCCGCTCGGCGATGCTGGCACCGGGGAAGATGACGGCGAAGGGACGGCCGGAAATCCGCGCCAGCAGCGATTCGGCACGCGCCGCCGCCTCGCCGGGGATGGAGAGAAACGGGGTCTGCAACTCGGCGGGAGGTGCGATTCCCAGGGGAGCGAGCAGGTTGAAGAAACTCTTTGTCTCGTAATCGTCGTGGGAATAAGGGATCTGGTGCGAGAACAGTCTGTTGCGACGGTTGGTGGCGAAGCCGATGGAGACCGGGGCGGCGAGCCGCGCCACCACGGCAGAGAGCCGGTGCCACTGCTCCGTGTCGATCACCAGGTCGTAGCCTGCGCGTAGCACGTCGGCTATCCCGGAAGCCGAATCGTAGCGGTGCAACTCCCTGATGCAGGGGGCGAACTGGAAGGCGGCGGCGTTTCTCGTCTCGGCCAACACGTCGATGCTGCAGCCGGGGAAGGCGGCGTGGAAGGCGTTGATCGCAGGCAGCAGGAGAACTGCGTCGCCGATGCCGCCGGGCCTGATGAAGAGGCAGCTTTTAGGAGCGGCCAGTGCCCCCTTTTTCCCGCCCGGAAGAACCGAGGCGAGCACGTTGCCCACTATCGAATCGATTCCCTTAATAATCTTAAGCTTCATCGTCTATCACCATCTTGAAAGGCGGCGTCAATGGCCTCCCATACTTCAGAAACCTGCACGCGCTCCAGGCACGGCGCGCAGCCTCCCTCCGCATCCTGGTGCGCGCAGCAGTGCCATCCGCACCCGAAGCATTCCATCTCGCGGCGGAGGGGAACCGGGAGTGGCCGCGAAGAGGGGCGCTCCAACCGGTAGGGGAGGAAACGCCCGTATTGCCCTCCTCCCATGCTGCAGAAGGCCGGAACCCCCAGCGCCGCGGCGATGTGGATGGCGCTGCTATCGTTGCCGATCACGACCCGCGCACCCTTGATGATGGCAACCAGCTCGGCAAGGGAGGTCCTGCCGGTCCAGTCCTCGGCCTGGCCCTCCAGCATCCGGAGCAGCGAGCTCCCCAGGTGAGCTTCGGCCGCGGAACCGCAGATGACGGTGGCAAGCCCGCGGGTCTTGCGAACGCGCCACGCCAGTTCGGCAAACCTTTCCACGGGCCACTGCCTCTGCACGCTCCCGGCGCCGGGGACGAAGAGCGCATACTCCCGGGCGCTGAAACCGCGGGGCAGACGCTCCTTGAGAGCGAGTTCCGGCATCCCGGCCTGAAAACCCGCGGCACCGAGTCCCCGCAGGAGGCGGGCGTTGCGCAGCAGCTCCATCTCTTCGCCATCGCCTGCCGGAATTAGCCGAGTGTACCAGCGGTCGCTGATCCTCCTGCAAAACGCCGACTGGTTGGCCAGATCCCCCGCGCTCCCGGTCCGGAGCGGGGCGCTGCAGACCCTGACCGCCGCGTCGCCGAAGAGGAACTCGCGCGAGTGGGTGGGCTGGATCACCTCGTCCCAGAAGGTGCCGCGTAACCGGCACCAGAGCCGCAGCCGGTAGCCGAGGTCGTAATGGAGCGCCTTGCGCTCAAGCGGGATCACCTCATCGAAAAACGGCAGCTCGCGGGCCAAGTCGGCCCAGAGCGCATTCGCCAACAGGGTGAAACGGAAGCGATCCGGGGGGTACAATCTGCGCAGCTCCTGCAGCGAGTCCTGCCAAAGAACGAAGTCGCCGATGGAATCGAGCCGCACCAGGAGAACGGATACCGTCCCGGCAGCAGGCTTTTTCCGCTTGGGCGCCAGCGAGAAGAGCGCATCGGCGAGGAAGTTCCGCTGGAATATGGCCAGTTCCAGGACCCTGCGCAGTATCTTCCGGTCAGCGGTCGGCATCTGCTCGCCCCTGCCCTTCCCTTGCCCTCTGGAAATCTGCCGGAAGCAGGGAGCGCCGTGATGCTATCCGGGAAACCAGGGCCGAAACAAGGGGAGTGGTAACCAGTTTGAAGAGAAGTTCGGAAAAGGCCTTCTTGCTGAACATATGGAGGTTGTCCCCATTGCTGGTAAGCTCAAGGCCGAACCTCTCGCCCAGGAGCTTCAGGCTCTTCCTGCTGTAAAACGACACGTGCTGGCCGTGTTCAAGGCCGTAGTACCACCACTGGTCCAGCGGCGGCGGAGGGTCCGGCAGCAGCTGCGTGGTAAAGATGATGTTGGAGGATAACGCGGTCAGGCCGGCTACACCCGCTACAGGATCGACCAAGTGCTCGAAAATCTCCGCGGCAGTCAACAGTTCGTAGCTCACGCCATCCCGGATCTCCGCCGCGTACCCCTGGGCGAAAAGGTTGTGGCAGAAGGGATCGTACCAGTACCAGTCGAAACCAGCATCCCGCATCAGCCTGGTGAAAAGCCCGGTCCCGCCGCCGTAATCGAGGAAACGGCCGCCGGCGTCGAGCCATGTGGAAACGACCGAGGAGGCAGCGCCTGAAAGCCAGAGGTTCCTCTGGACCAGCCCCAGGTCCTCGCGGGTGATGGCCGAGGCGTAGGCCTGGTCCAGCCAGGCCGGTTCGTGGACGAACAGGAAGCCGCACGACTTGCACTGCCGGTACTCGGCGAGGTGAGCCTGCAACACCGTGGCGGTGCCGAAGCAGCCGGTTGCCGCTGCGCAGATCGGGCAGGTCATCAGATCATCCCCCGCACCGCGGCGAAGATGCGCTGAAGCAGCGGATATTCCCGGTACATGTTGTTTGCGGTATAGGCATCTGCAGCGGCGTCCGCCTCCATGGTGGAAGGATGAAGCAGCGGGAAGGGGATGGCTTTCCTTTTCATTTCGGCGAATTTGTTGGGAACCGGGGTATGTGTGGCGTCCGGCCCGAAGCCCAGATTGGAGATGGTGTTTACTGCCGGGATTACCGAGAGGCAACCTTTCTTCCAGCAGGAGAAGGTCCATTGGCAATCCCAGGTGTCTATCTCACCGGCGTAGACCTGGTTCATCACATCGGTCCAGTAGGAAACCTCCCTCCTGCCGGAGAGCATCCCGTCGAGCAGGCCGCTGTCACGAAACTCGGGCCAGCCGGACATGGTGACGTCGTTTAGCTCCCAGGCCCTTCTCCAGGAGGCCCACCCCCAGACGTGGTTATACCGGGAGAAATAATAGCTGTGCCCGAAGTTCCTGCTGTTGAACTGGAAATTCGCCCCGCAGATCTGGACGATGCGCGGCTCGTGCCTGTAGCGCTCCAGGAGCTCCTGGCAGTACCTGAAGAACGACGGGTCGGGAAGGCAGTCGTCCTCCAGGATGATCGCCTCCTCCACCTGCCTGAAAACCCAGTCAAGGCCGCTGGAGACCCGCCGCTTGCAGCCGAGATTGTGGTCCGAGTAGTCAGTCTCGATGCTGCAATCCCAGTCCACGGTCTCGATGACGGACCGGGCCTCGCGACAGCGCTCGGCCTCCCCTGCCCGGCCGGCACGAGGGCCATCCGCCACCACCAGCAGCCGCGTGGGACGGGCGGCACGAATGGCCTCGAAGACAAGGCGGGTGGTCTCCGGCCGGTTGAAGATCAAAAGCGCAACCGGTGTCGAAAGTTTCCAGTCAGGCGACATGCTGCATCACCTCGAGGCCTCGCAGAAACGAAACACGGGCTGGGTCTGCGCCGTCTTGCGCGCGACGATGGTCTGGTTGCCCCTCAGCCGCGGAAACAGCAGGTACATGCACCGGGCCGGGATGCCGGCCCGGTGCGTGGTAAAAAAGAAGTGGCTGACCATGGAAAATCCTCCAAGTTCCACCAGTTCCTTCAGCTCCGCGGCGGTATATTCCCGCCAGTGGATCCCGACGATCATGTTGCTGTCGCGGCTTAGCTGGGCTGTGAAATCGCCGATCGGGTTATGAATGGAGCGGCCGGTGAGAAGTTTGGCCCGATTCACCAAGGACGCCTGGTTGGGGAGGGAGAGGTAGAGGTACCCTCCGCCTGCAACGACGCGGTTCACCTCGGCCAGAACCGGCAGCGGGTTGAAATTTAGGTGTTCCAGCGTCTCGCACATGATGACGATGTCGAATTCGCCGCTTTGCGCGGGGAGCGCGTAGTCGCGCAGATTAGCGGCAAGGGTTTTAACGCCGTGGCGGTAATAGCGATCCTTGAGCCTTTGGTTCACCATGAACTCCGGCAGATCCAGCGCCGTGACGGCGAACCCCAGCCTTGCCAGCGTGCAGCTTACCACCCCGAGGAAGGCCCCGATCTCCAGGATGCGGATTTGACCGCGCTCCATCCCCAGCTTACCGGCAACCCGCAGCAGGTCCTCCAGGGTACGGAGATACGAGAGGCGCGAGCGGTCCAGGTAGAGAGACTCTCCGGCGCCGTCACCAATGGAAAGAAGGTCCACCGGGTCATCGTGCAGTTCCCGGATAACCGAATCCAGTATCTGCTTATGTTCGTCACTCGTCCGCTGCATCCGTCCAAACCTCCGCCATCGGTCCCAGCTGTCCCATCATCAATGCCACATTATCTCATGAATGGTCAAGAACACTCTCCACCTGAAGCTCAGTCGATGCCGCAGAAGGCGAGGTAACGGTCGACGATCGCGTCGGGGTCGAAGTGCCGGCGGGAAAAGGCATAGGCACGCTGACCCATGTCGCGGCAGTAGTCGGGGGAGAGAAGCCGGTTTGCAGCGGCGGCGAGCGCCTGTGCATCCTCACGCGGCACGCAGAAACCGTTTTCGCCGTCGGATATGATCTCACCCGTCCCCCCTACCCTGAACACGACCATCGGCAGGCCGCAGAGACCTGCCTCGAGAATCGCCATGCCGAAGCTCTCGATCAAGGTCGGTGAAATGCCGAAGCTGCACGCCTTGACCAGCGCCAGGTTGTCGCAGTAGTCCAGGTGACCGGGGGCGTAAATGCGGACATTGGGCGGCACGCCCCGCAGCTCCTCCTCCAAAAGGGGGGAACGGTTGCCGGAGAGGTAGAACCCGATCCTGCCGCTTGAGTTAGCCGCCAGGGTGCTGATGATCCCGGCGACGAAGCGCTCCCCCTTGAGTCTGCTCCCTGCGGAGGGGATGTAGACCAGCGGAGCGTCCGCCGGGAGCCCGAGCTCGCCCCGGAGATCCCTTCCCGCCACCCGGTCCACAAGGGTGAGGTCGATGGGGTTCGGGATGGCGGCAACCGCCCCGTCGAAGCAATAGGTGTCACGGAACACGGACTCCATGTAGCGCGAGGGGGCGATCACCGCGTCAACCTTGCGCAACAGGCGCTGCTCCAGGGCAACGGCCTCCCTGACGTCGAGCTTGCAGAAATCCCCTAGCAGCTCTTCATCCAGGAACCGGGCGGGGTTGTGATGGGTAACCAGGGTCAGGCGCGCCCTCCCCTTTTCCAGTACCAGGCCCGGTCCGCCGTGGTCGGGAATGATGATGAGATCCGGCTTTAACCGGCGCAGTTCCCTGTTCAGCCGCAGCACGCCCGGAGCGGACGCCACGATGTCGAAAAGTTGGTAGGCAGGCAGGCGCGACCCCTTCGCCTTGAGGTACACCGTGGTGAGAAGGGCGAGGAATCTCAGCTCTGCTTGCGTCGCGCCGAAGCGGCGGATCTCCGACTCCGTGCCGGCCGTCTCCGTCCTCACCGCTTCCCTTTCGTTGAAGGTCAACAAGACGGCGTCGACCCCCCTGTTTTTGAAACAGCGATAGAGGTGGTAATGGGAGCTGGCCACGCCGCCCCCCCCCCAAGGGGGCGCCGATGGGGCGATGATGGCTATTTTGGGCGCAGCGATTACTGACATGATCTGGATTCCCGGCTAATCGACGGAATGACCCTCCCCCTTTGGCTATCCTCAGCGAATTCCCAGCAGGTCCAGGGAGAGGTCCAGTATCCTGTCGTAGAAGTTCTTGAACGAGTAGATCTCCCAGGCATCGGTGAACATGAACCGCTCAACAGCGCCAAGCACATCCTCCCCGAGATCCTGGCGGTTGTGCACGGCTTCCACGGTGAGCGGAAGGAACGCGCCGGCTGCGTGGGGGAGATCGAGGGTCGGGTCGCCCTGGTAGAAGGTGACGCAACCGCTTCTTATGCTGTTGAACAGCTTCTCGGAGTGGTACCCCTCCCGGGTCGAGTTCTCACAGACGATACGGTACCTGTACCGTTCGGCAGTTGCCACTTCATCCTCGGCATAGCCCTTCCACTCGGGAACCGGCCATGGCTGTTTGCTGTAGATGTCGAGCGCAATCCCCGCGCGGCTGATCTCCCTGGCCCAGGCCACCCTCTCCGGAAGGGGACGGGCGATCCAGCAAATCCTGTCGAGCCTGTTGCGCCAGCCATCGAGCCGCGGGTCCCTCCACTCGCTCGCGAAATACATCCTGCGGAACTTGTTCCCTGGCGCCACAGCCAGCGCATGCCGGGGATCCTCCAGAAGATAGGCGGCAGGCGCGATTTCCCTCGGCTCACTGATCAGCGAGAGGTACTTTCTTCGGTCCAGAAGGCGCCGTTTCATCTCGAAGAGCACCCGCTTTCCGGTCAGCACGCCAGCGTCGTTTTTATACAGGCTTATGTCCGCTTTCCTGCTGTCTCCAAATACCCAGGAGACATTGTTCTCCTCCAGGTAGTGGGCGACAGTGACGCCGGTGCGGCCGACCTTCAGGTTGAAGGTGGGACGAAGTTCCCACAGACCGGAGGGGAGTTCGCAAAGAGTGAATCTTGTGCTATTGGCGGTCATACATCCTTTCTTTTTGCCTTCCGCTCGACGATCCTTTCCTTTTCAACCGCCGCGCCAGCCATGCGCCGGCAAAACGGACCCGCTCCAGAAGGGAATAAGGAGCACGCGTAAACAGCGGGGACCGACTGTATCTTTCCCAACTACAGACCCCGGCGTCGGACGATCTGCAGCAGAATTCGAACCATAGATAGCACATGTGCCGGGCGAAGAGAAGCTCGGGATATACCCGGCTCTTGCGGTTCGCCGCCTCCAGTTGCAGCAGCCAAACCTCCGCCTGCGCCAGGGCTCCCTCGTCGGCGGGGAGGAGGTCGTTCATGATGGTTTCGTGCAACTGCTGCTGTTCCGGCGTCGGCTCGACACCCAGTTCGTGCAGCCGTTGCAGGCGAAGCGGTGCCACCGACTCCATCTGACGCGCTGCATTGCGCGCGGCAGCCTCCCCCTGGCCGATGCGGTAGTCGAGGAGCACCCTCTGGACATTGGCGAACTCCATCTGCCTGATCGCCCGCCCCCACAACTCGTAATCTTGTGCAGCACGGTATGCCGGGTCGTAAAACAGGCTGTGCTCCGCGAACGGTTTCTTGCGCAGCATGACAGCGGGGTGCGCGACCCCAACCTTATAGAACAGCCTGCACCTGATGTCTTCCGAGCTTGCGGCAAATTTCCAGATGTAGTCGTCGAAACCGGGGAAGACGCGAACCCAGCTGCCGCAGACGCCGACAGCCGGATGGGCGTCCATGAAGCCGACCTGGCAGGCCAGGCGCTCCGGACGGCTGATGTCGTCGTCATCCATCCTGGCGACGTACTCCCCCCGGGCAATTTCGAGCCCCAGGTTCAACGAGGCGGCCAATCCCAGGTTGCGTTCATTGCGGACCAGACGGATGCGGGGGTCACGATAGCCTTCGATGAGGCTCACGCTGTCATCCGTCGAGCCGTCATCGATGATCAGGAACTCGAAGTCGGCAAAACTCTGCCCAAGTATGCTCTCGATGGCAACAGGGAGATACTTCGCACCGTTAAAGACCGACATCAGAACTGTTACTTTAGGGTGCGCCATAAGCTAGGAGCCTTCCGGCATCTGAAAGTCGTGTTTTTCGAGCCATGCCGCCAGCACCAGGAGAATCCAGGTCCGGTAGTCGTTTCGCTCGACGAAGCCGCGCGATTTCTCGAAAGAGAGGAGGGAAAAGATCTTGCGCCGAGGGTCGTTCAGATAACTCTGTTTCAGCGCCTGAACGCTCCCTCGCGCCAGCCATTTGTCCACCGGGGCAGCGAAGCCGTATTTGCCCCTGCGCCTGATGGAGTCGGTCCAGGCATCCGCGTAGGCGTCGCGGAGAATCGCCTTGTCCCTCTCCCGGGTTATCTTCAAGGCGGAGGGGAGCGACAGGCAGAAGGAGGCGAAGTCGGCGTCGAGGAAGGGAGAGCGGAGTTCCAGGCTGTTGGCCATGGAGGCGCGGTCCGTCTTTGCCAGGATGTCGCCGGGGAGGTAATTCTCGACGTCCATGAGCAGGGCGTCGTTGACACCTTCGCTGGGGCGCCACGAGTACCTGTCGAAGTTCCTCGTGTCCAACCCCTTGGCGCCGGCTATGCCAAGTGCGGAAAGCTCGGCACCGGTGAAAAAGATGTTCTGGCCGTAGTGCGCCTCCATGACCGACCCGTAGCACCTCGAGTAGCGCTCCCCTTCCCTTTCGTAGAGCTGCTGCGCGGCCAGTTGCCGCTGCGACTTTGCCAGGAGCCACCCTTTCAGGCGGATCAGCGCGCACTCGAAGTAGGAGCTGTTCCGCGCCTCGGCCATGCACCTGACCGGGTGGTACCACCAGCAGTACCCCCCCAGGAGTTCGTCGGCCCCGTCCCCCGAGAGCGCAACCTTCACATGTTCCCTCGACAGCTTGGAAATGAGGTAAGTGGGTATGTTGGACGAATCGGCAAACGGCTCGTCATAAACGGCCTGCATGGTCTCTATCATCTCGGCTATGTCGACGTCGCGGGCCGTCAGTTCCAGGTGCCCGGTCCGATATCGCTCAGCGATTTCCCCGGCATAGCGGAGATCGCTCACGGCATCCTCGAAACCGAAGGAAAAAGTCCTGAGATTGTCGCGTTGCCTGGCGGCGACGGCCACGAGGGTACTGGAATCAAGGCCTCCGCTCAAAAGAAAACCGACCGGGACATCCGCCACCAGTTGCCGCGCCACTGCCTGCTCCATCAGGAACCGGAACTGCTCGACCGCCCGTCCCGGCTCGATCCCCTCCGTGACCCCGGGGACCTGCCAGTACCTCCGCACCGTCGCCTTCCCCCCCTTAAGGCAGAGCGAGTGTGCGGGGGGGAGCGTGTAGATGTTGCCGTAGATGGTTTCGTGCGGGTGGACGTACAGGTGCCTCAGGTAGTGGATGAGGGAGCTCGAACTCAGGGTGGGGGTGACCAGACCGGAGGCGAGGATGGCCTTTATCTCCGAGGCGAAGATGAACTCCCCTGCCGCGCCAAAGGCGTAGAAGAACGGTTTTTCACCGAAGCGGTCCCGGGCGCAGAAAAGCTCCTGCCTGGCATCGTCCCAGATGGCAAAGGCGAACATCCCGGGGAGATGCGCCAGGCAATCGTGGTGGTATCCGTGGTACAAGGCGAGGATCACCTCCGTATCGGAGGCGGTGCTGAACGGGTAATCCGCCAGGGTCTGCCTGATGGCCTGGTAGCCGTAAATCTCGCCGTTGAAGGTGATGCCGGTCGTCCCGGTTGGCGAAAGCATCGGCTGCCGCCCGGTGACGAGGTCGACAATGGAGAGACGGCGATGCCCGAGGGCGCAGTTTTCGAAGAAATGCCTCCCGGAGCCGTCCGGTCCCCGATGGACCAGGGCATCGCTCATCCGCTCCAGGGCAGCGCCATACCTCGCCGCCTGGGGGGCTATTATGCCGGCGATTCCACACATGGCGCTAGATCTTCCTCCACCCCTGCGGGATCAGGTCGCAGGTATTGGCCGGCATCTCGTTGAACCACCTGCCGGGCGCGCAGACGATCTTGTCCGGGCTCGGGTTGAGCCAGGCTCCCCACCAGCTGAACGAACTGTTGGCGATGATGTGATGCCGGCACAGGCTCATCAGCCGCAGGTCCTCGTATCCCCTGCCCTGGTTGTGGCTGACGAAGGTGGTCGGGTGCTGCAGTTTCAGGTTGGCCGCGACCCAGTCCGAGTCGTCGGAAAAAACGAAGAAGTGCGGGGCCTGAAGCGAACTGGCCATCACTTCCGCCCCCTTCTGGTAGTAATCGAGTTCGCAGACGTGATGGGCGGCCCTGATCGCAGGGTCCGTGACGTAGTCGCCGCGACGGATGTGCAAGGAGACTGCGTTTACCGACCTTATCTCATCCATCAGTTCCAGGTTTTTCCCGACCGGAGCTGTGCTCGGGGTGAACTCCCTGCGGATGATATCGCCGTAATCCTTGAAGTATCCTTCCGACTGCCAGAACCCCTCAAGGTACACCTGGTCCGGCAGCTCGAAGAATTCGGGATTCACATTGAACTGCTTCTCGAGAAAGAGCTTCATGCCGGCTCGCCGCTTGAAGAAAGCCCCAAGGGTCCTCTGGAAAAGAGAAGACGGCTCGCCGCGCTCCACCGCGGCGAGCTCCCCGGGCGTTGCCTTCTCCGCACGGATGTCGAGGCGTTCGAGTTCGAAGCTGCGCCGGGTGTGGTTGGCTTGGTACCCTTCCAGAAAGGAGAGATCCAGTTTGAGCGAGGTGCCGCGCCTGAGCGCAAGGCTTCTTCCCGCCGCATACTGGAACATCTGGTTCCCCAACCCGCCCATGAGCTTGACGATAATCATGCCGGCCGCCTCACCTTCGCTTCCACAAAAGCATCATCCCCGGAAGGCCCAGGTCCTGCGAGACGACCTGCAACCCGGTGCCGGTCGAGCGGAGCACGTCCTGCACGGCCCGGTACGGACCGGTGTTGTAGCCGGAGTCGACGGACTGCTGGAAGGTGTCGTGAACCAGTACGCTGGCCGAGGGAACCCGGGTGACAATCGAGGCGAGCTCGCGGTACACGGAGTCGTAGCTGTGGTCGCCGTCCAGAAAGAACAGCGGCCGGCAGGCGGCGGGATCGGCGGCCAGGATCGAGAGCGCCACCTCGAGGCCGTCCCCCTGGTGCAGCCGTACCCGGGCGATCCCCCGCACCAGCCTGCCCCGTTCCTGCCCCGGATGCTCCACGTGCGACTCGTGATCGGGCAGGTCGATGCTGTGGATTTCGGCCGCGATGTTGAACGCGGCGCAGGTCTCGTGAAAGATCCTGGCGGAGACGCCGATGTTGGTCCCCCACTCGAGGATGTGGGTGGGCTTGATCCGGCAGACGGCCGCGGTCATCAGCATCAGTTCGTTGAGCGGGAACGGGTGAAAACCGACGACAGGGAGCAGGCGCTCGGTCACGAAGCGGGAGAGTATCCAGTTGTCCACCTCCAGGAAGGCGGAGCCCTGGTTGCGGAGCGGGTCGGTAAAAGGCTTTTCGGGAGTGAAGATCCCCGCCAGCGAACGAAACTTCATAGTTTGCCTTTCACGAGATTGAGATAGAGAGATTCGTACTGCCGGGCGACCTCTTCCCAGGTAAATCCCTTCAGCCAAGCCTGGAAACCGCACGCTGCCATCTCCTGGCGGCGGTCCGGGTCGCGGTACAGCTCGGAAAGCAGGGCCGCCGAGCCGCGCAGCTCGGCGCGCACCGGCTGAAAATCGTCCGCCTCCCCCAGCATGATGCGCAACTTCTGCCGCACGCGCTCGCTGAGGCTTCCGTGACGCGGCAGAAAGGAGGGGGGCTCCGAAGGAAGGAGCATCCCGGCGCCACCGGACCAGCCGATGATCTCGGCGCTGTTCCCGACCTCGGTGACCAGGAAGGGGGTCCTGGAGGCCATGCACTCGAAGAGCACGATCGGCGAGCATTCGATGTTCGAGGGGAACAGGAACAGGTCCGCCGCGTGATAGGCGGCCACCGTCTTCGGACGGGACAGCTCCGTGACCACGATGCGTTTGCGGTCCTTGCGGAAGCCGGCGGAGCCGTTTAAAAGCCGCGCCCGTCGGTGGCAGCAAGCTCCACAACCTCCGGCGGATTCGTTGCCGACCACAACCAGAGTCGCGTCGCTCAACTCCGCCCGGCTGAATATCTCCATCGCCTCTTCATGCCCCTTGAGCCAGGTATGCGACCCGACGTGCAGCACCAGGAAATGTTCCGGCGGGAGCCCCAGCTTCTCCCTGATGTCAAAGGGCGGGGCAAGGAACTCGTCAGCGGCGGCGCCGTTTGGAATCAACGTCGTTGTCGCGATGCCATGCTCCCGGGCAAAGGAGATGTCGCGATAGCAATCGGACAGGAACACGTTCACGTCGTACCGGCGCATGAAATCCGGCATCTTGTCGAAGTACTCCCGGTAGCTTTTGGAGAAGAGCGCGGAGAAGCCGGTGGGGACGAAGACCTTTTTCCCGGCGATACTCGGCAGCAGCGGCAGGGCGAGGTCCGTCGCCCACTGCTGCGCGGCAAAGTTGGTCATCACGTCGAACCTTCCCTCCAGCAGAAACTGCCGGTAGGAAGCCACATCCCCGCGAAAACCGGAGACGGCATTACCGGAGATGTCAAATTCCACGACCCGGACCCCGTGCAGATCGATGCCGTTTCTTCCCGCCGCCACGCCAGTCGCCACGGTCACCTCGTGGCCGGCCGCGGCGAGACGTTCGGAGAGCTGCCGCACTACCTCGGACATCCCGTTTGCGGCAGGAAGGTACGACTCGACGGTATGGAGGATCTTTAGCTTCTTAGCCACGGTTAGGCGAGCTCTCCTGTAACAGTTGGTCCATGCTGCTGAAGTTCAACCCGTCAGGAACCACGAGATACGGCATCCCGGCACGGCGGGCGGCCTCGCCGTCACGCTCATCCCGGTCCCCGATGACCAGGCACTGGTCCGGCGACAGATTCCAGCGCCGGCAGATGTACAGAAGTCCGGCAGGGTCCGGCTTGAGTCTGTCGATCCCCGGGTCTGTGGACGAGCAGGAAAGCAGATGATCCAGTCCGAGTGCTTTGAGCTTGGCTTCGGGTGGATAATCAGAGAGCACGGCGGCCATTATCTGCTGTTTTGACAACAATGACAACAGGTTATCGACGAAGGGATAACGGCATCCGGCCAAGTGGGGCAAAGGAGCCTGGTGCATCCACCTCTCCACCACCCTCTCGACCTCGGCGCTGCTGCAATTGCACTTTCGTGCCGTCACGGCGTATTGCTGCAGGGCTACCCCCCCCTCCCCCGCCTCGGCCAGCTCTTCGCGGAGCCTGCGAAAACGAACGAGAAGGATGAGTTCCTTGATCAGCCAGGGGCGAAACAGGTAAAAGCCGATCAGCTTCCGTCTCATGGTGCTGCGCAACTGTTTCTGGTTGTACAGGGTACCGTCCAGATCCAGTATCACCCCCCTGATCTTCCGCAGGAAGGGCGGAATCGCTTCTGCCGGGGACGTCGCCGTCATTCAGTGGCTATCAGGTCGGTCCTCAAAAAGACCCTGAGTAGATCCGACTCGGAAAAGGTAAGCGAGAACAACAAGACCCCGATGAACACGCAGTAAAGGAACAAGCCGTACTCCTTGTAGAGACCTTCGGGACGCTGTGCGACGGAATCCTGCCGCAGCCCCAGTGTCAAATACCAGCAGAACAACAGGGCGAAGAAGGGAACGCTGAGGACGAATTCTATCTTGTACTTGACCAGGAATACGCCCCAGAAAAACAGCGACATCATGGCATAGAACAGGGAAGAAACCAGCAGTTTTTCCTCCGTGTAGTATCTGAAGGACCTCCGGTACAGCCCGGCAGTCTCCGCGTCGCCGATAAAGCGGTATTCGGCAAGACGTTTCACGGCCATGAGGAACGCGCCACCCATCCAGTAGCTGATCAGGATGCTGGAACTGGGGAGGTAGAGTGCGGTGACCATCGACCACCCCAGCATGAACCGGATGATGTTGTTGATCGATTCGGTCAGTACATCGAAAAAGGGCTTCTCCTTGGTCCGCAGCGGCCTCACGTTGTAGACCACCCCCATCAGGAGCAGCCAGAGGATGTTGTACAAAAAGACGCGGTTTACGAGGGAGGCAAGCAGTACCGACCCGGCGGCCAGGAGCGCGTACTCCAGGTAGACGCCGTTGCGCGAGACGCGCCCGGTGACAGAGGGGCGATCCTTTTTCAAGGGATGGTACTGGTCGTAGGGAGCGTCGAGCCACTCGTTGATCACGTAGTTGGCCGATGCGGCACAGCCCACGGCAAGAAAGCCTGCCGCCAGATCCGGGAAGAACCCCTCCGGCAAGGGGAGCCCCATCATCAGGGCGATGAGTATCCCCGGCAGCACCAGTATGTTCTTGATCCAGTGCGGAACCCTGGCAAGTTCGATGTAAGCGGCAAAAGTCACGGTTTTCTCCTGCAGACAAGGAGCATGGAGTCGTACAGATTCAGCGGAATTATGGTGCTGGAGAGCCTGGCCGGCAGCGGGACCGACGGGGCTCCGGGGAGGTACTTCATCAGCCGCTCGACCAGGTAGGAGAGCTCGAAATACCAGCCGGTCCGCTTCACCTTGACCACCTCGAAACCCGACCGCTGCAGCAGAAGCTCGATGGTACGGGGCGCGAAGTAGCTTATGTGGGCAATCCGGAAATGCCACCAGCGCTTACCCATCACCCTGGCAGCGAAGGAATCGACGTCCGGCGTGGTAAGAAGGAGATAGCCGTCCGGTTCCAGCAGGTCATGAATGCTCCGCAAGATCCCGGCCGGGTCCGAGACGTGCTCAATCACGTCGAGCAGGGTAACGGCGGCGAAGGGGCCGGCCACCCGCTCATCGGGCAGCACCCCTGCCAGCACCGGCAGCCCCTTGTCGCCGGCCTGCCGCGCCATCCATTCCGACGGTTCGATCCCTTGCGCCCGGAACCCCCGGTTCAGCGCCAGCTCGACCAGGATGCCGGTGCCGGCGCCGACATCGAGGAGCCTGCCACCGGTACTCCAGCGCGACAACTCCTCCAGGATGTCGTCGAACTGCTTCCCCCGCGCCAGCCGCCCGGACTCATACTCCGGGTCTTCCATACGCTCGTAGTAGCCCAGCACATCAGCGCAGGTACTTTGCAAAAACCCGCAACCGGCACAGATATCGATGGCACAGGTGGCGCCATAGCCGCTATCGGTCACCCTGAAATCGGCAGAGGTGATCTCGTCGGAAAAATCCGATTCCTTGAGCCTGCTGAACAGGAACCCTCCACAGACCCGGCAGTTGCTCCCGGGAGTGGCGCTGACGGGAGCCCCGGCCTTCCGGCGAGTCGAGGCGGGGAGCAGCCGGGTCGCGCACAGAAGGAGGAGCGCTATCAGGATCACGAACGATCCCCTGTGGTAAACGGCCTCCCTGACCCGGGCCGCCACGGACCGGGGCCAGACGTTGAACTCCGCTTCGGCAACCTGCGCGGCAACGGCTTTGAGCTCGGCGGCATTGGCAACCTTGAAGAACCTCGAGTTGCCGAAGCGGGCATTGTACTCGTAGAACCAGAGGTTGGAAAAGTCGGATTCCCAGTAATGCAGCTTCACCAGCTCCGGGCCGATGACCAGTTTCCGGGCCCCGGACTGGCTTACCGGCATGGCATTTATGTCGAAACGGTGATCGGCAAACCAGACGGCCATACTGATGTCCCAGTAGTTCTGAAAGACCTCCTCATCGTTGTAAGGGGAGGGAACAACCCGGGGGACATGCGCCAAAACGGTAGTTCCCCTCGGCGGGGCATCGGCATCCTGGAAGCTTTTTATCACCGAGCGGGTGATCTCATCCTGCAGCTTCCAGGAAATTGCGTAGTTCTCTCTCTGCAGCATGAAAGAACAGGCGTTGAGCACCAGCAGGGCAAAAACCAGGAACTTCTGCATGCCGCGCCAGTAGATGTCGCAGGTGATGGCGACAACCAGGGCAAGAAGAAGCCAGGTGGAGGTCATGGCCCGGTTCAGGTAGCCGCCGATCTGCGCACCGCTTCCCGACAACACGAAGAGAAGGGAGGCGGAGAGCAAGGCAGTCGCGGCAATGCACAGCAGCCCGTACTTCTTCCCCTCGGGCGTTTCAGCTGCCGGAGATTGAAGCGGCGCCGAGTAGCTGATGCCGAAAAGCAGCACGGCGAACAGCCCGGCAACGGCGAAAGAGGCTAACTGCAGATTAACCTCGTTCGCGTTGGTGACGAAGATCCTTTGGCAGGCGTCCAGCAGCAGCAAGGGGAAATCCACCAAAAGGCTCCAGAACCAGGTGCAGAAGCTAGCCACCCAGATGCCGAAGGAGCCGGGGGAGAGCCTGGAGTACACGGGCATGAAAGAGGGCATCACCAGCTTCTGGAAGATGAATATGCCCGCAAGGACCAGAAAGACCGGCATCAGATACCTGGCGGCATACCTTCGGAGCGGGGAGTGGCGCTCATGGTCGAACAAGAGCGGGTACAGCAGGTTAAGGACCAGGAACGGGAGGGTGATCTCGTAGATCACGAGGCTCAAGAGAACGAAGCCATAGGAGGCGAAAAGACAGGCCGGGGAGTATTTGCCGAGGTGACGGTCCAGCAGGTACAGCGAAACAACCCAGAACAAGATGCTGACCAGGGCAACCTGCTGCATTACCAGCGAGAACATCACCGTTGACGCCATGGACGGGAAGCTCGCCAAGGCAAGGAAAACGACCAGAAACCGCAGCGACAGGAATCTTAAGAGCACCCTGGCCAACAAGATGAGGCTCGCCAGCCACATGGTCACGTTCATGGCGATGTAGGCGTGGGTCCAGCCGCCGAACAGCCCGGAAAAAAAGGACAGGACCAAAGGGGCCGCGGGACGGTTGGCAAAGAGAGGGAACCAGGAGGCGAACCGGTCCCAGAAACCCGGCGTCGTCAGGCCGCTCCTGACCACACTCCAGTCATCGGAGATGAACCCGCTATGAAGCAGGTGCGGTACGAAGACCAGGGCCCAGAGGCAAGCAAGTCCGACCCAGGCATACCGGGTATTTTTCGACAGGTGAGCCGCTACCTTTGTAAAGCCATCCATATATAGACGTCCGTTGACCAGTTGAGATGCTAGCTTTGGAAACGTTGCGAAAGTTGCTCAAGAAGCAAACGGGCTTTAACCCGCCAGTAACGCAGGGAGCAGCGGCAACCGTTGGCGCCCTTCCAGTCGATGAAGTTGTTCATGACGATCTGGCGCTGCTCGAAAACGGTGACCCGGTTATTGCGGATGCTGGCCTTGGGATCGTCGTTGTAGTCGACCAGGGGAGAGGCAAGATAGGCGATAGCGGCGAGATCGGCTACTCTCAGCCACAGCGCGTAATCTTCGATTGCGGCAAGGTCCTTAGCTTCGGGAAACCCTGCGGCAGCCGAAACAACGTCTTTTCTCACCAGCATCGAGCTGCAAACGACCCGGTTTGCCGTCAGCATCTCCGCGAAGCTAAGGACCCTGCTCTCTCCCCCGACCAACGGCTCTTTGCCGGGCGCGTCCGGGGTCACCCGCCAGGCATCGGAGCAGACCGCCTGGCAGGAGCGGCTCTGCGCTGCCAGCAACTGCATCTCCAGCTTTTCCGGGAGCCAGACGTCATCGTCGTCGAGAAAGGCGAGCCACTCCCCCCGGCTGTGGCTAAGGCCGCGGTTCCTCGGGATGGCCGGCCGCCCCCCCCTCTCACCGGGAAGCCAGACCACGCGGCTGTCGCCGATGGAGCGCAGCACCTGCCCGGTGTCGTCGGTGGACCCGTCATCGCAAACCAGCACCTCCAAGGGGGGGTGGCTCTGCGACAGCGCGCTGCGCACGGCACGCTTAAGCGCTGCGGAGCGGTTCCAGGTGGGGATGATCACCGAAACCGTGCTCACGAAGCCCATCCCTTCTCCAACTGCTCCTTGAAGGACGCCATCCAGACCGCGTGTACCCGCATCTCGGACGCCTCCATATCGACCAGGAAATCTTTCAAGTAACGGTCGGCGGCCGGAACCAGCTCTTCCTTGTGCAAGGAAGCCGTCCCCTTGGAGCAGACCAGTTCCACGTTGAAGGTGCCGCGCCAGGAATTCCTGGTCAGCTTGGCGCTTCCGAAACCGAAGTGGGCGATCATCGTTTTGAGCATCGCCGGCGTGTACCCCTCGCAGTGCACCGCCCAGGGGGCTTCATGGGAACCGAAGAGGTGCCGCTCCGCTACCGCCCGGTTCTTGAAGGAGGCCAGCGGGTTCAGCATGACGCGGGCGGTCCGGGCGAAGTCCGGGACCTCGATATGGAGCACCCCTCCCGGCCGGAGCCACGAGTGCCAGCAGGCCATGAGGCCGCAGGCGACGGGACGGGGGAAGTGCTCGAAAACGTGGTGCAGGCGCACCTCGTCCACGCTCTGCGCAGGGTAGCGCAACGCGGTGATGTCGGCATGCAGGTCGGCGACATCCTCCGTCTGCACCGTGTGGGAGGACGGGGGAAAATCGATGTTGAGGTAGCCGTCGAGGTAGCGCTGGCCGCAGCCCAGGTGGAGTTTCATGACCGGAACCACCGCTTCTGGAAGAGCTCCGCGGTCTTCGCGGGGTCGTCAAAGGAGAGCTCGCGCCAGTCACGCTCCGGCTGCCCCAGGTGCCCCCAGCGCGACACGTAATGCGCCCAGTCTGCCTGCTGTCTTTCGTTGTTCTGTTCCTTGACGGCAGCGTTGGCATGGCTGTGGTGTTCGATGAACGATTGCGGCGCGTCGATGCAGTCGTACTGCCGCTCCATCATGCGCAGGCAGAGGTCGCCGTCGGCATGGTAGAAGGAGTAGTTTTCCTCGTCCGCATAGCCCACCTCTTCCAGCACCTCGCGCAGGTAGAGGCCGTGGTTCACGAACATCCTGTCGCCGAAGGTGTAACCGACCCAGTAGTTCTCCTGTTCCGGCCAGTTGCGCCAGTAAAAGGCGACTGCTCCGACCTTCCCGCCGGCGGCGCTCCTCGCGTCGAACAGTTCCACGCCGTTTCGGACCGCCCCCGGCACCACCAGGCAGTCGTCGCTCAGCATGCAGATGTACTTTCCTTGAGCGCAGCGGAACCCGAGGTTCATGAAATAGCCCCAGGAGCGGCGCTCTATCCGTTCTCCCCGCCACTCGCCCCGGTTGTGCTGGACGATGGTGAGGATGTCCTTTTGCTTCAACAGCCAGTTAAGGGTGCCGTCATCGGAGCCGCCATCCACGACGATGACCTCTTGTGGAAAGGGACACTGCTCCAGTTCCCGCCGGATGCTCTCGATGGTGAGCTTGAGATAGCGGAGGCGGTTGTAGGAACCGAGAACTACAGACAGATGAGCCGTCATTATCGTCATCCTACCCTTGTCTATTGGTCATGATCTGCTCGTAAAGCTCGTGGTACTGCGCTGCGACGACCTCGAGGGAAAACTTGCCGACAGCCTTGGCCCGGGCATTGCGGGATAGCTCGCCGGAGCGTGCCGGGTCCAGGGCCCAGAGGATGCCCCGCAGCAGATCCGCCGGTTCGAACGGTTGCGCGGCATAACCGTCCACGCCATGGTGCACCACATCGAAAAGCCCCGAGCTGCCGAAACATACCACCGGAACGCCGCAAGCCAGCGCCTCCGAAGCGGTCTGGCAGAAAGCTTCCTGTCTCGACGGCACCACCATGACGTCGGCAGCCGAATAGGCCAGGGCCAGGGTGGCATCGTCGTGCAGGGTCCCGAGGAAATGCACAGGCACGGGGAAATCGGCAGGGAGCTCCCCCCCGGAGGCACCGAACACCACCAGCCCGGCATCACCCCCTCGTTCCGGCATCCCTGAAAGGGCCTGCAGCAGCAGATCGAACCCCTTGTTGGGGTCGGTGGTACTGCTCATGCCGCCGAACAGCATCAGCTTCCGGTCCTTGGGAAGCCCCAGGATCTCGCGGGCCATGAGCTTGTCCAGCGGCCGGAACCGGGAGACGTCGAGCCCGTTGGGGATCACCTCGATCCTGGCTGAGCCGAGCAGGGAGCTGGAACGTGCCCTAGCCGCCAGCCAGCGGCTAGGCGCCACCACGGTCAGGGAAAGGGCGGCATAGCAGTCGCGTTTTTTGCCGTGGAGCTGCCGGCTCCAGTCGTGCTCGGCGCAGCTTCCCAGGAGCGGACAGGACCCGCAGGCATCCTGAAAACGAAGACAGTCAAGCGGCACGTGGCACCCCCCGGTGAAGGGCCAGGAATCGTGGAGCGTCCAGAGAACAGGCTGCCGCAACCGGGCCAGCTCCTCGAGGGACAGGAAGTCGTTGCAGATCCAGTGCAGGTGGACGACATCAGGGGCAAACGCCGTGATCTCCCGGGCCAGGTCTCCGGACTCCGCCTCCTGCGGCGGGGCCGACAACTGGGGAGGGAGCACGGGGCGCACCTGACGTCCCAGCAGGGAAGCCAGCCGGAGGCGCCTTCTCTCCCACGGGGAGAGCTGCTTCCCCCCTGCGGTGACGATGTCCGGGTTTTCGCTGGTGCTATGCTTCACCACCAGGCGCGCCGTATCGATCCGGCTTATCCCCTGGTACAGCCGGTACGCCGCCCGGGCCGCACCGCCGTGTGCATCGTAGGTGCTAACGAAGAGAACGCGCATGCTTCAGCCACTCCCGGGCATACTGCCAGCCGTCCCGCAGCAGGTAACCCGCATCGAACCCCGTGCGACGGGCAGCCCGGATATAGGCGAAACTGCGCTTAAGCGGGTTGACGGCGAGATCGACGTGCAAAAGCGATTCGAACTCCTCATAGCTGACAGCTTCTCCTCCAAGGAACCGGCAGAGCGCCCGGTGGCTGTTGCGCAACTGGGTTTCCCTTTTGCAGCTCGACACACTTCCCGGATGCCTCCTGATCGCATAAAGCGGTTCGGCAAGGTTGTGAAAGGAGGTGACATCGTACAACCTGAGCCAGAGCTCGTAATCCTCGGCGTGGGCGAAATCGGGCGAGTAGCGGTGCTCCCTCAGGATCGAGGTCCGCACCATGGCCGCCGCGTGGACTAGGGGCGAAGGGCGCCAGAACAGGGGGCGCAGCTCGCGCCCCACCGGGGTCTTCAGTACGGCCAATTCGCTCCCCTGCTCGTCGATGAAGGTGGCCCAGGTCGAACAGACGCCGACTCCGGGGTGCTGCTCCAGGTACTCCAGCTGGCGCGCCAGCCGGATGGGAGCGGAGATGTCGTCGGCGTCCATCCGGGCTATGTACCTGCCGCGCGCGAGGTCGATCCCGGTGTTGAGCGAGGCGATGAGGCCTAAGTTCTCCGGGTTCTTATGAATCCTGACGCGCCCGTCGCCGTAGCCGGCTATAATCTCGCCGCTGCCATCGCTGGATCCGTCATCTATCGCCAAGAGCTCGAAGTCGGTGCAGCTCTGGGAGAGCACGCTTGCCACCGCAGGCCCTAGGAAGGCCGCCCCGTTGTATACCGGCATCAGCACGGTGATCGCCGGCGCCTCCCCTGGGGCTGCAGCAGGGTCGCGCATCATCGGGCCATCTCCTGCAGCACGCCGATCATCTGCTCCGTGTACGCTTCTGGAGTGAACGAGGACGGGACGAGGACTTCATAGAGCTCGGCCCGGCTGAAAGCTGCGGCACAAACCTCGTGCTGCAGCCGGGCGAGCCTGGCACCGTCCACAAGGCCAAAAGCCGAGAAGAGGTCCCGATAGATCCGGCCGTAGCGGAACTCGACCTCCAGTATCCCCCCTACCCTGCGCACCAGCTCCTGCGGGGCAAGTTTCTCGATCCGGAACGCGGTGCCGTCATAGCGGCTGAGCATCAAGGAGGCTTTCAGCGGCACGGAGGTGCCTATGCTTTGAAGCGGCAGCACCTCCGTGACCGGGACCTTCACGTAGTCCTGGTCCCAGCCGGGTAGCGGCGGGAATGCGGGCCCGAGGGTGCCAGGATCGGTACCGCGGGTCAACCGCAAGGCGATCTGCCTCAGCAGCGGGTTTCCCGGCAGGCGGTACCACTCCTCCTGCACCCAGCGGCGTCGCTCCCTTTGGTAGAAGTAATCCCCGTAGACCGTCCCCCCAAGCTCGGGGAAAAGCTCCAGGTGCTGCTCGTAGATGGAGAAGTCGCTGGGATAGGCGTACATGGTCCCCGCGGAGTCCAGCGCCACGAAATCGTCGCCGAAGAACCTGAAGTCGGCGTCCCTGCGGAGGGCACCGATCAGCATGGTCTTCCCCGCGCCCCCGAAAGCGGGAAAGGCGAACCCCTTGCCGTTGAGCGAGCATCCGGCGCCGTGCACCAGGGTGACCTCCCGCTCCAGGAGCAGCCACTGCAGCCACATGTTCGTGGCGCGGTTGGGGGCGTCGGTGTACTCGGTCAGCACCCCGTCCCGGCAGGTGACGGCATAGCGCTCCTGCGGCAGGCAGACCCCGTCAGCCGTCCCTAAATAGAGGCCGCTTACGTTCCTGAAGGAGGGGGGGAGGACGAAAGCGTCGTACTCCTTTACCTGGTACTGCACTCTGGGAAGCGGTCCCTCCTGCCGCAACAGCCGCATGTAGTGGTCGTAGTAACTACCGAGTTGGAGTCGCCCCTGGTCGACCGTGATGCCGACCATGCCGTGAAAGGAGTAGCTGTTGGTCATGGCCGGGGAACCCTCCCCGGCAGCTTTTTCCCGTCCGGCACGAAGAGGAAGTTATAGTCCGGCAACGGCTCCGTGTCTGCGGCAACCGCGACGAGCTCCCCCTCCGCCGAGACGAAATAAGCCGAGTAGCCCCGCTCTTTGAGCCAGTTGAAGATGGCGGCGGTGCTGTAGCCGAACAGGGTGGCGGAGTGGGCCTGGACCTCCAAAAGCAGCAGAGGCTGCCAGCGCCGGATCGCCTCCTCTCCCCCCTTGAGCAGAAGCCATTCGGCCCCCTCGATATCGGCCTTGATGAAGTCGACCCGCTCGACACCCGTCTCTTTGCAATACCAGTCCAGCGTTTCAATCCGGCACCGTATCGACTCGTAGCTACTGTCGTAGGGATGGAGCTCCAGGGAACCGGAAACGCCGCAGTCCGGCAGGTACAGGTCGCGCTCCCCTGCCGCGTCGGCAAGCGCACAGGTTTCCAGGGTGACGTTGTCGCAGCCGTTCAAGGAGATGTTGCGGCTGAGCACGGAGAAGGTGTGGGGGATCGGCTCGAAGGCGCAGACCCTGCCGGACGCCCCCACCAGCCGGCTCAAGAGCACGGTGTACCATCCGAAACTGGCCCCGACATCGACGCAGACCTGCCCGGGCTGGATCAGCCGGCGCAGCAGTTCGGTCTCCTTGCTCTCGAAGGTCCCGGTGAGCGGAACGGTGTACATGCGGGCCGACCTGTCGCCGGCGTCGAAGTGGTAGCGCCGGCCGTCCTTCAGTTCGATCTGGGCGGCCCCGGCGCTGAAGGTAATGCACCCGATATCCCCCGTTGCGCTGAGCTTGCTGAAAAGGGAGCAGGCGGAGGCCAGCTCGTCAACGGGCTCCGCAACCGGCGGAGCGTGCTCGGGTTTGGCGGCGAAGGTCCGGCTGATCATGTCACGCAGTCCCATGCGGGTTCTCCTTGCTGCAGGTCATTTCACCTTGCAGCCCCAGGGCTGCAAGCAGTTGCTCCGCGCGATGACGGTAGGTATGACGGGAGAGGACGGCCTCCCGCCCTTTCCTGCCCAAGCGCACCAGGGTGTCGTCACCGGACAGGTGCTTTCTCACCAGCTCGTGGAACTCCCCGACGTCTGCCGGGATCAGCAGTTCGTCCGGGGAGAAGAGCTCCCGGTAGGCGGGAACGGCATCCACTAGCGGCACCCCGCCCGCCCCGAGCACCTTGAAGATCCGCTCGTTGATCTGCCCCTTGAGGATGGCCACCGAAGGCTCGTTTATGACCGGCGACAGGAGCGCCTGGCGGTAAAGCACCGGCTCCGCCGCGCGGTCCAGCATCCCGCGATAGCCCCGGTAGGGCCAGGGGGAATAGCCGTAAATGGCCAGGTCGTCCTCGTAGGGTCTAAGGTAGTCGTCCAACTGCTTTCCCTTGCTCTCCCAGTACCCGCCGACGAAGGCGAGCTTCACCCCCTGGAACGTCGGCTCTTCCGCCTCGTCACGGGCGTAAAGCGAAAGATCGCAGGCAAGCGGCAGCGAGACCACCTTCATGCCGTGCCGCTCCCATTCGGCGAAAAACCCGAGACCGCCGGGGACCGTGGCAGTGTGCACGAAAGCGGGCCCGCTGTCGAGGATCCTCTTGCGGTGCTCCGGCGACCAGTGCCAGATGGCGGCGTTAAGTCCGTGGGACGCGAAGAAACGGTCGCTGTCGCCAAACCATGGATCGACCCAGACGCAATGGGAATGGCGGCGCAGCATGCGCAGGGCTGGCTGGTCCATGTAGACGAAGTCCGAGCCGTTCACCATGCAAAACGGGTTGGGCAACCCGGGGAGAACGTCGCACAGGTCATGCTGGTCCAGGAAAAGGTAGGGGATTTCCAGCGACTCGAAGGCATCGGCATAACCCTGACGGAAGGTCATCATCGCGGTCGGCACAGCCTGGTTGAAGGAAGGGCCCACGACGATGACGCAGGTCGCCTTTCCCTGGGCCGGGTCGAGGGCCCCTTCCGGCGCGGTGAGGGTCGCCCGCGGGTGCTCCGGGGCATTTTGCCCCCCGCGCCTCCGCAGGAAAGCCCCCAGCCGTTTGCGGATGCCGTCGGTCATGCTCATGCCACCCGCCCCCACTGCCAGTTGACCTGGGCGAAGACCAGGCCGGCATGGCGCCCGAGGGTCCGGGGACAGGCTGCGAAATCCTGGCCGCTCACAAAACCCAGGGTGTCGACGATCTGCCGCATCTCGTAGAGCTGGCCCGCCACCTCGTTGAGCGTGAGCTGCACGGCGTACTTGCCCGGGTACAGCCAGAGCGGGGGAATGGCCACCTCGACCTGGTAGTTCCCGGGCTGGTTGGGGAGCGTCGTCCCGGAATCGGCGTTGGGGAAATGGTAAACGGGGGTGCCGTTTAGTTCCTTGATCTGAACGCTGAGCGTGATGTTCGCAGGAACCGCAAGGGTCAATCGGCAGACCAGCCGCATCTCCTGCGACATGGGGACCGTGCCCGCTATCGCGCCCTCGGGAGTCCTGAGCGACGCGGAGCGGATCCAGACGCGTGTATTGGGCGCAACGTCGCAAAGAAACTGCTCCGTGGGGACGGCAGTGACGCGGGCCAGGTACTCGTTGGCCACCACAGAGGCATCGCCGTCTGCGGTCAGCATCCCCTGCTCCAGGATCAGGGCCCGGGAACAGAGTTGCAGGATCGCCCCCGTGTTGTGACTCACGAAAAGCACCGTCCTCCCCTCGCTCCCCACCTCCTCCATCTTACTCAGGCACTTCTTCTGGAAGGCCGCGTCGCCCACGGCCAGCACCTCGTCCACGATCAGGATCTCCGGCTCGAGGTGCGCCGCCACGGCGAAGGCAAGGCGCACGTACATCCCCGAGGAGTAGCGCTTCACCGGGGTGTCCAGGAACTTCTCGATTTCTGAGAAATCGACGATGCGGTCGAAGTTCTTCCTGATTTCCGCCCGGCTCATCCCGAGGATGGCGCCGTTTAGGTAGATGTTCTCCCGCCCGGTAAGCTCCGGATGGAACCCGGTGCCGACCTCCAGCAGGCTGGCCACCCTCCCCCTGATCCTGACGCTGCCGGTGGTCGGCTCGGTGATGCGGGAAAGTATCTTCAGCAGGGTCGACTTGCCGGCGCCGTTCTTGCCGATGATGCCGATCCGCTCCCCTTGCCTGACATTGAAGGAGACCTGGTTAAGTGCCCAGAAATCCTCGGCTGCAGTGGTTCCGGAGTCTGAGGGGTTGAAGGGGTGCAGTAACCTACTCCCGAGCCCGGAGATGCCGTCGGTGAGCATATCGCGCAGGGAAGCGTGGTCCCCGCCCTGGCGGTGAGAGAGCGTGTACTTCTTGCCCAGGTTGTGGACGGTGACGACGGTGGACATCTATCAGCCCCGCCCTTTACCGTTTTGCTTTCTCTGTAAAACCATCAGTGCCTCATCGCGGCGTCGCCGGATAAATTTCTGCGGCATCATATCACATCCGCCAGGATTCTTTCACTTTTTCGGAAATACCAGATCCCCGAAAAAAGGAGCGCGAGGGAGAGTACCGTGGAGAGGAGCAGTCCCGGCAGGTAGATGCCGGCTGCCCCGCGCAGCAAGGCCCACCTGAATCCGTCGATCACCGCCACCATCGGGTTCAGTGCATAGAGCAGGCGCCATTTTTCCGGAACGACGGTACTTGCGAACCCGACAGGGGAAACGTACAGGCCGAACTGCAGTAGAAAAGGGATCACGAACCTGAAATCGCGGTACCTCACGTTCAGGGCCGCGAACCAAAGCCCCGCCCCAGCCACCGGAAGAGCAGCCAAGAAAAGAAACAGGGGCAAGGTCACGATCCTCCAGTCCGGCAGGTAGCCGAACCAGAGCATGAGGACCGCCATGATCGCCAGGGAGATGGCTAGATCCACGAGGCTCACCACGATGCTCCCCGCCGGAATGATGATACGCGGGAAATAAACCTTGGTCAGCAGGTTCCCGCTCGCCACCAGAGACCCGGAACTCTCGGAGAGCGCATTGGCAAAGAAGTTCCAAGGTATCATGGCGGCAAAAACCAGCAGCGGGTACGGCACTCCTTCGGACGGCAGCTTTGCCAACAGACCGAAGACGACGGTGAAGGTTAACATGGCGACCAGCGGGCGCAGGACGCTCCAGGCAACGCCGATGACGGTCTGTTTGTAGCGCACGAGGATGTCCCGCCAGACGAGGAACAAGAACAGCTCGCGGTAACGCCAGACGTCGCGCCAGTAATGGAGCACGGGACGCTGGGGCTCGATGACGATTTCGGGTTGTGCGGTTTCTTCCTTGCTCAAGGTACCTTCCCGTTTTGATTACGTTAGAACTCCACCTGCGCGGGCCTCTACCAAGGACGGTGACGGTTCAGCGTTTCTTTGCCGCGGCGTTGGCAAAAAGCGTGAACAAATTCGCCGGGGATCCAAGGTAACTGTAAAAGTGCCTGGCGACGATCAAAAGTAACATGGCTCCCTTCTGCCACGGCGCCATGGACCGGTCGCGGGAGTCGGGGCGGATCCGGTATTTCAAGAGCGGCTCCGGGATGCGCACCACCTGGCACCCCCCCCGGGTCATGGAGATCCAGAAATCCCAGTCCTCCCAACCAAACCTGAAGGAGGTGCAGTACCCCCCCGCCTCCTGCCACTGGCTCTTGCGAAACAGCGCCGAGGCGAAGATGAGGTTCTCGCTGAGCAGGCGCTCGCGGGAAAATCCGGGAAGCCGCCGCACCCCCGACGCCGCTTGGAACAGCTCGGCGTCGCAACCGACGATCCCCACCTCGGGGTTCGCCTCCAAAATAAGGACCGCCTTTTCCAGGAAGCTCGGCTCGATAAGGTCGTCGGCATCCAGCGGCAGGATGTAGCGGCCGCGCGCCGCCTCGATACCGCGGTTGCGGGCGGCAGCCACCCCGCAGTTGGCGGTGCGCAGCACCGTGAGCCCCCCCGCCTCGAGTTGGTCGAGGATGGTCCCGGTTTTGGGGTCGTCGGACCCGTCGTCGACGATGACGATCTCGACATCCCGCAACGACTGGTTCAGGACCGACTCCACACTCTCACGGATAAACGCTCCCAGGTTGTAGCACGGCACGACTACAGTCACAACGGGGATTTTTTCAGTCGGCGTCATATCGAATCCAGTGTCAGCATGTGCAGCAGTTGTCCCTGCGCAAGCCGGGAACTTCATCTCAACCCTTTACCGTCATCCGGTTCGGCACCAATTTCAACCAGTAGTACAGCCCATGCAGCGCCTTTTGTAACGGCTTGCCTTGCAGCTGGCGATAGCGCACCTGCAACTCCTCCCTGAAGGCGGCGTCGACCTGCTGCACCGAGGTGCTTCCGGGGTGCAACCGGAAGCAGGCCAGGGGATGATCGAGCAGTACGGGAGCCGAGCGCCGCCCCAGCCTGAGCCAGAGGTCGTAGTCCATGGTGTAGCGCAGCGAGGTGTCGAATCCCCCCACCTCTTCCAGCACCCGGCGCCTGACGAAGGTCGCCGGATGGAAGATGATGTTGCCGCGCAAGAGCCTGCGGTAGGACCAGCGCCGGGGCGAATAGCTCTTCACGATGGCGCCGGCAGGGTCGACATAGCTGATGCCCCCCGTCAGCCACTCCAACTCCGGTTGGGCCGCGAACTGCGCCGCAACCAGGCTCAGCACCCCGCTGTCGGGATAGAAGTCGTCGGCATGGAGAAAGGCCGCGACCTCCCCCGTTGCCAGCGAGAGCCCCTTGTTCATGGCATCGGAGATCCCCCGGTCCGGCTCCGATATCCAGCGCAGGCGGGCATCCAGAGCGGCGTACCTCTTGATGATCTCCAGCGAGCCGTCAGTGGAGCCTCCATCGACGACCACATGGTCAAGGGCGGGGTACTCCTGGCTCAAGACACTCCTGAGCGAGGTTTCGAGGTACGAAGCGCCGTTGTAGCAGACGGTTATCACAGAGATGGTGTCAGGTTTTGCCAAACTCATTCAGTCGCCCCCAGCCGGTACAGGGCGACCCCTCCCCCGGTTGAAACCGGCCTCAGGGTCAGTTGGGCTCCCGGACGCGTGTACGGCAACGGCGCACCGGTCAAAACGACGCCGGCGCCAGATTGCACCAGCTGCTGCACGCTGGCATCCGGAACCGCACCTTTGAAGGAGTAGAACCGGGCTTTCCACATGTCGTAAAACAGGGCCTCGGGAAAACGCCGGTCCAGCTCCTCGGCGAAAAAACCGCCGGCGAAGATGTTACCGAAGGAAAGCGCGTACTGCTCACTGTTCGAGCGGTAGTACGGCACTACGCGAGCCCCCGGGTTCCCCGTCAGGTACCGGGCGAGCTCTCGCTCTGCAGCTGCCATCGACTGTGCCCCTTGAAACCGGCTGCGTACCGGCCCCAGGCTAAGGACAAGGCCCAACACGAGGAAAAGAGCCATGCCCCGGCAGAGTCGGCGCCTGCCTGTCGTCTGGGCCCAAAGGAAGAGGGCCGCGTTGCCCAGGACGCCAAGCGCCATGCTGGGGAGCAGGTAGTGAGCCGAGGGATGCTTTGCGGTCACCACCAGCTGCGCCGCGATGACCAGCGCTACCACGAGCAGGAGCCGGAACGGCGATCCCTCCCCTCTCTGTCGGGACAGGCAAAGAAACAGCAACAGCATCAAGTAGCCGGCGAGGGTGGCGGATAGAAAAGGCTCCCCCGCTGACAACTCGGCCAGGTTATGCAGCAGCACCGGGAGATCCGCCACCCCCGGCTCACCCTCTCCGTAGCGCCCCTTGTGAAGGAGCAGGGCCTTCAACCACTCGTAAAGCCGCGGGTAGCTCCCCTGGATGGGGATGGTACAGAACAGAAAAGCGATCAGGCAGCTCAGAAGAGCTGCGGCGCGCGCCTTCAGCGACCGGAACAAAAAGAGCAGCGGAACCAGGGGAATGAAGGTCACCTTGCTGGCCACGCCGAAGCCCAACGCCGCTCCCACCAGGCACCCCCGCCACTCCTCCCGCCCGGTCGCGCCGGCGACCAGCGCCGGCACCAGCAGCAGCCCCGCAGCCAGCAGCAACGGTTCAGGAGAGACGTTCACCATGGCGAAAACCAGCTGCGGGAAACAAAACACCCCGAGTTGCAGGAACAGGGCCGGGGCAAGCCTGCGGCTCACCCGATAGACCCAGGCGCCGGCCAGAAAGTGCGCCAGGCAGACGAACAGCATCAAAGCGGTGCTGATGGCGTGCAGGTAACCTTCCGGGTCCCCCAGCACGGAGTGGTCCAGCGGCTCCGACGCCCCACCCCCGCCCAGCCGCCACCTCACCCACAGCACCACGGCGCCCAGCACCTGCAACGGCGTGCCGGGGTGGTCGATGTGGCTGGGAGCGCGTCCGGAGAGGATATTGAGGGAGTTCAGCAGATAGGGGTAGGCCGGGTCCTGGTTTGCGCCCAGAAAATACGGACCGATGCCGGCGCGCAGCACCAGACCCAGCAGCAGCAGGGCAAGGGGAAGGACGCAGAGGGCCGGGACGACCGGTATGCTTTTTTCACCGCTCCTATGCAAAAGCAACTCCTCCCGCAAGCTCAATCCACCCTCAACAGTTCAATATCGACGAAGCTCCCCAGGGCCGGCGCAAGGCGGGTCAGGCAGCGATCCAGCGCTTCGACCGCGCCCCCGCCGCAGGGGAGCAGGTTCCACCGTTTCAAGCCTCCAGAGAGCCAATACCCTAGCGGGGTGTGGGGCTCGTAACGCACCACCTTAAGCCGTGGGAAAAGCGCTTCGAAGCGCTCGCGGTCGCGAACGAACACAAGCCACGGGAGCGCCCCGTTCGCCCCCGAGAGGGGACCGCCGCTTTCGAAACGCCAGGTAGTGGCGCAGGGATCGAAAGGCTCGTGGTGCACCCATCTCAAGATGGGGGTGCTGATCCACCCGGGGTGCTGATCCACGATGAAAACGCGTCCTCCCGGTGCCAGGCAGCGCTCCGCCTCGTGAAAGAAGGCCTCCACATCGGGGATGTGGTGCAGGACGTCGGTCATGCAGATAAACCGCAGGCTTTGGTCCGGAAAGGGAAGGGACCTGGCATCCACCACCCGGTCCACCCCCGGGCACGGCTGGATTTCCGAGGTAACCAGCCCGGCGACGACCTCCTTGGCGAAGCCGGCACCCGAGCCGAGCTCCAAGGCGCCCCCCTCCCCGGGACAGCGGGCAAGGGAGGCCGCGTAGCCCCGGTAGGCGCGCCGGTAGAAGCGCCGCAGCGACGACTTGCGCCCGATCAGCCAGCGCAGTTCCGCCACCCGGCCCGGATCGTCAAGAGAGAGCACGGCCGGCTCCCACCTTGATACGGAAGAAGGCGATCAGCGTCATGCGCAGCAGCAGCAGTCCGTGCCGGAACCGGCTGATGTTGGTGCTGCCGTAGGTACGGTCCCTGTAGCGAATCGGCACGTCCACCATCCCTAGCCCCAGGATGGCGGCCGGGAAGAGGAGCTCGAAATCCCCGAAGGGATCGAAATCGCCGAAATCCTCCCGCCAGCGGGTCATTCGCTGGTAGTCGCTCCGGGAGAGGAGCTTGGTCCCGCACAGGGTATCGCCGAGGCGCACGTCGAGCACCCAGCTGAGCGTCTTGGCAAAGAAGACGTTTCCCAGGATGTTCAGGAAACGCATGGCGCTTCCCTCCATGGGATAGACCAGGCGGGAGCCGTTGATGAAATCGGCGTGCCCTTCACAGTACGCCTCGTAGAAGCGCCCCAAAAGCTCGGGAGGCATGGTCAGATCGGCGTCGAGTATGGTCAGCAGCTCCCCTTTCGCCTTGGAAAACCCCAGGCGCACCGCGTCGCTCTTCCCTACCCCGGCCTGCCGGTACGCCGTGATGCTGAATCTGTCGGCGTAACTGTCGCGCACGCGCTCGATTTCTTCCCAGGTCCCGTCGGTGGAGTGCCCTTCCACGAAGATGAACTCCAGCTCGCACCCAAGGTCCGGCATGCGCTGCAGCGCGCTCTCGATGTTGCCCCGCTCGTTGCGCGCCGGAATGATGCAGGAAAGTGAAGGCCTTACTGCAGGCACGCTGACGATTGGACGCAGCACCGCGCAGTAGGCGAGGCCGCTCCAGCGCACCCCGGGGAGAAGCGCGGCCACCTTGTTTATCACCTCGCCCACCCCCAGGAGCCGCCAGGGGAAGTAGGCCGCCGTGCGGCTCCTGACGATTTGGTAGCCGGCCAGCTTGGCGAGGTTCTCCAGGTCGACTTTGGTGATGAAGGTCGAGGGAAGCTCCCCCTTGCGAATCCCCAGACGTTTGGCCAGACGGTACAGCCAACTGAGATAGGGATTGTAGGCGATGAGCAGCAGCCGGGAACTCCTGGAAAGCCGCGGCTTAAGCTCCATCAACAGCCCCTGGATGTCCAGGTGGAAGTTGATGGTCCCGTTCAGGAGCACAGCCGTGCGTGCCGCAGCTTCAGTGGAGAGATCCGGAAACGGCTCTCCGTGTCGGACCACTTCCTTGTGCCGGGCATCGAGCTGCTCAAGAACCAGTCCCGAGTCCTCAGCAGTAGGGAGCCATTGGATGACCCGGTCGTAGTAACGGGTAAGGGTAGAGAGCTCCGCTGCGAGCAGGGAGGTGACGTAGCGTCTCCACCTTGGTTGTTCGGCCGGCATCCGCTCATGGGTCATGGTGTGCAAGGTATTCTCCGACATCGAAGGTGCCTGGCGCGTCCGAAGGGCTCCCGGTCCGGGAGGTCGGCGTTCTCCGCCATGCAGCATCAGCCCGAGGATCATTCCGACGCGGCTCCACCTGCCGCAGAGCAGACGGAGCAGGATCTCCGGCACAAGTGCAAGGTAGATGGTGGGAAGGGTCGCCGGGTGGCATTTTCTGGCGAAGAGTATCCGGTTGCGGATGTTGTAGAAATCGCAGATCAGGCTCTTCTTCGCGGGGTTGCTCCTGGTGCCGATGCTCCCTCCGACCTTGTGATACACCACGCTCTTCGGTGCATAGCCGAGTTCGAAGCGCCCCTTGGCCCGGGCGGCCCAATCGGGCTCTTCGAAGTAGAGAAAGTACTCCTCGTTCAAGAGGCCTATCTCCTCCAGAAAGCGCCGCGACACCAGCATCGACGCCCCCTCAACGTAATTCATCCGGGACTCGGCCCGCCCCTTGGGGTCTATCGCCCCCTCCCACCGGGTAAAGCGACCGTAATGCCAGGGGAGACCGATCCAGCGGCAATAATAGCCACCGCCCAAGGCCTGGGTTCTTTGGCGGTCATGGTAGAGCTTCACCGTCGATCCGCAGATGCCGATCGCGGGGGCTTGCCGCATGCGCTCCACCAGGTGCGTAAGCGCGTCCGGCTCCACCGCGGTGTCGTTGTTGAGGAGCCAAAAATACCCGAAGCCGCCGCGGGCAAGCGCGTAGCGCAGCCCCACGTTGTTGCCGCCGGCAAACCCCAGGTTTTCCCCGGTGTCGATCAGGGTAAGCCAGTGATCGCAGCAGGGATCGCCCCCTGCTTCCGCCTCGCCGCGCCGGTACTCCGAAAAGCCCGGCCGGCGGCTCTTGGCCCACCCGCTTATCTGCCGCAGCGAGTCGTCAGCGGAACCGTTATCGCAGACCACCACCCGGAAGTCGGGGTGATCCAGGTCGAGCAGGCTCTCCAGGCACTCGAGCGTGTCGCGCCAGCCGTTCCAGTTCACCAGGATGACGCAGGCCCGGCTCACCGGTAGATGCTCCAGATGACCATGAAGAGCCAAACCGAACTCACCAGGAGGAGCGTCCAGTCCTTCAGGAGGGACTCGGTCGGGTCGCCGTTTTGCCCCGAGCTCACCCGCAGGATGTAGCGCAAAAGCCCGAACAGGCAAAGCGGGACGGTGAAGATCAACTGCGGCTTGAGTACCACGTACATGGCGTAGGTGACCAGGACGGCGCTCCCGGTCATGTACATGGTGCCGGGGAGGAACCCGGCGGGATAGCGGGCGAGACTGGAACGGTGGTCGATGGCGTTATCCCCCAGGGAGCGGGTCTCGCTTAGGCGCTTGCCGATGCTCAGGAAGATGGCCAGCAGGAACACGGTCAGGAAAAGCCAGGGGGAGATCGGTATCTCGAACATCTCACCGCCGGCCTGGAGCCGGATCAGGAACCCCGCCGAGATGCAGAACAGGTCGACTAGCGGCACCGATTTGAGCGCCAGCGAGTACAGCAAGGAGACCAGGACGTATGCGCCCAGAAGCTGAAGCACGGCCGGGGGGAAGGTCAAGCCGATCAGGAGTCCGGAACAAAGCAGCAGTGCGGCCAGGATCGAGGCGTTGCGGACCGGGACCGCCCCCGAGGGGATCGGTCTGAGCCTCTTCTTCGGGTGAAAGGCGTCCCGCTCCCGGTCCATGAGGTCGTTCAGGATGTACCCGGCACTGGAAGCCAGGCAGAAGGCGGCGAAAAGCGGCAGCCCGCGACCCGGCAACCCCGGCGCCAGCATGTGTCCGGACAGAAACGGGGGGAAGAACAGCATGAGGTTCTTCAGCCACTGTGTCGGGCGAAGCATGGTCAGGTAACTTGCGCTCACTTGCTACGTTCCATTTTATGCAGGAAGATCTCCGCTGCCTTCTTGTAGTGGGCATCGACCGGCGCCGCAGTATACGAGCGCTGGAAGAAGTCGCGGGCCCGGGCTCGATCGCCCAGTTCGAGGGACAACAGCCCGCTGCGGTAAAGCCAGAAAGGATCATACCGTTTCTGGTGCAGCAAATCCAGCGTTTCCAGCAGGTCTTCTGCCAGTTCGGCCTTCTCCTTCCCGGAGAGCCCATGCATTCTCCTGCCGTCCGCCTTGTAGAGGATTTCCAGGAATTCGGGCGGGGCGTCCTGCTTCCGGGCGAAGATGCCGAAGAACTGCGACCGGACGGCCGCGTAGTTACCCTTCGCCAACTGCACCCCCATGAGGTTAGCCTTGATCACCAGGCGCACCGATTCGCGCTGGTTCAACCTGTCGGCCGTGGCAAACGCCTCGGCGGCCCGATCCAACTCGTTTCGCTGCAGCAGGACGTCACCCAACTGGCTGTACAGGGAACCGAGCCGCGGCGAGCTGGCGATGGTCTTTTCCAGGAAGGCGAGCTTGTCGGTCCAAAGCATGGTCCGTTTGAGGGTTAAGCCGGCGAAAGCGGTAACGACGAGGAGCGCGAGCAGAAGCGCCGCCGGTCCCGGGCTCCTTGCGGGGCTGAAGAAGGCACAGAGCCCCAGGACGAAGAAGGCCGAGGGAAGGTACAGGTAGCGTTCGGCATACGGGGTCCAGGCAACCTGCTGCACGGCCACCAGAACCGCCGGCAGCACCAGAAAGGCGGCAGAGATGAGCAAGACCCCCGGCAGACGACGGCGCAGCAGCAATAGGCAGAGGACCGGCAAAAGTGCCACCCCCAGAAGGCCATGGAGCGGGTGCACCTCGGTGATGGCGAAGTTGAGCGGAACCGGGACCACGAGCTTTCTGGCGTAGAACCCGAAGGCGGTCAGCGCATCCATCGCCCCCTGCAGCAGATCGAGATCCGTCATCGAGAGGAACCTTCTCAGGCTATGTACCCCTCGCCAGAAAAAAAGCGCGAAGAGAACAAGCAGCAGGGCCGGCGAGAGCACTACCCCTACAGCCGCGGCCCGCTGACGGGGCGTGGCCTTTCCCGGCCAGGCCAGGGCGAGCAGAAAGGCGACTGCGGCGGCCGCAAGAGCCGTCTCCTTCGTCATCAGGGCGGCGCCGAAGAGAAGCAACGCGCCGCCGAAATCATGCCACCGGGGCGCGTCGAGCCAGCGCAGCCAGAACAGCGTGGCGCCCAGCACGAAAAACGCCAGGAGCGGGTCCGAGCGCCCGGCGATCCAGTTCACCGCCTCCACGTTCACCGGATGAAGGCCGAAGAGAAGCGCAGCCAGCAGGGGGGGAACGATTGACGATTGAGAATTAACCATTGACGACGGGGCCGAGGACGACAGGGCGGCGGTCACCCTGCGGGCCAGACAGAACACCAGCAGGGTGTTGGCGCAGTGCAGCAGGATGTTCTCCAGGTGCATGGGAGCCGATGCCATGGCCCAGAGGCGGTTGTCCAGCCAGAAGGAGAGCTGCAGCAGGGGCCGGTAATAATAGCCGTCGCCGGGGAGAAGTACCTGGAGCAGCGAGGGAGATGAGCCGTACAGCGTCACGATGCCGGGGTCGTCGATGGGATGGATGCCGCTTCCCACGGCCGGGTAGTAAAGCGCCAGGATCAGGGCGACCAGCAACAGCGGGAGGTACAGCGGATGGCGCAACTGTGGGTTATCGAGCCACGATCTCAAGGAAAAACGCCTCCATATCCTTGCGGCGCGGCTCTATCTTCTCGATGGTCTTGCCGTTTTGCACGGTCCGCTGGATGAAAGACTGCAGGTCGTCCTTGGGGACCAGGAGCTCCTCCTTGCTGCCGTCGGGGGCGGAAAGAGCCACCGTATACCCCTCGGTTCCCCTCTGCAGGATGCTCTCCACGCTGTCCACCACCTGCAACTCGCCCTTGTGGATCACCGCCACCCGGTCGCAGACCTTCTCCACGTCGTCGGTGATGTGGGTGCTGAAAAAGACGGACTTTCCACGTTTCTTCAGGTCCAGGATGATCTCCTTCACCAGGGCGCGCCCGATCGGGTCGAGCCCGCTCATCGGCTCGTCGAGGAGATAGATCTGCGGATCGTGGATCAGCACCTGCGCGAGCCCCACGCGCTGCACCATCCCCTTGCTGTAGCTGCGGATCAGGCGCTTGCGCGCGTCCCACAGCTCCAGAAGCTTCAGCATCTCCTCGCTGCGCCGGGCCAGCAGGTCCGCGGGCATCCGGAAGGTCTGCCCCACGAATTTCAGGTACTCCTCCGCTGAAAGGTAGTCGTAGAAGGCGGGGTTCTCGGGGAGATAGCCGACCTGCCTGCGGGACTCGGGGGAGGCGATGTCGTGCCCCAGGATGGAGGCGCTCCCCGCGCTGGGACGGATCAGCCCCATCAGGCATTTAATCGCGGTGCTTTTTCCCGCTCCGTTGGGGCCCAGAAAGCCCAGCACCTCTCCCTGCTCCACGGCAAGGTTCAGCCCCTTGAGGGCTTCCACAGTCTGCATCTTCTTGGCGTGGTACTTCTTTCCCAGGCCGCGGATCTCCAAGGCGTACATCGCGAGGTTCCTCACTTGTTCTTGATGGCAAAGGCAAATTTGCTGGTCGTGGCGACCTTGCCCGACGGCTCCAGGTAAAAGCGGCCGCCGTAGGGATCCACCGGAGCCGGCTTGAGATACTCCAGCTGCAGCAGTTGCCCGACCGATACGGGACTATGCCGCCTTTCGGCGGCAAAGCGGTCGCGCGCAAGCTCGATGCGCCGCACCTCCTGGAACGCCTTGAGCCGCACCTCGAAGCTCTGCCTGATGGCCTGGCTCTTGGCGCTCCTAACCATACCCTCCAGGTAGGCGATGGCGAGCCCGGTCTCTCCGGCCTCCTGCAGGTAGCGCCCGGCAAGGCTTTTGTAGAGCGGCTCGCCGCTCAGGTCCCCGGCCAGGTTGTAGTAGTGCGCCGCCTGCTCGTAATCCTTCAGGAAGTAGGCGTAGTTGAAGCCTGCGAAAAACGGGAGGTACCAGTCCCAATTCCGGTACTTCATGCCGTACATGAGAAGATCGTTGGCCACCTTGAACTGACGCGCGTCCCAGGTCAGGATGCCCTGGGCGAAGTAGTAGGCGTCCATGTTGTAGGGATCGAGCTGCACCGCTCCATGAAGCAGACGGGACATTCCCTGCAGGTCGGTCGGCGCGCTGAGCACCCCCTCCCGGGCGCCCCCCACCACGCCGCCGTAATACATCAGCACCTTCATGACCAGCGATGCTCCCACCATCTCCTTCTGGTCCGCGCTCAGGGGCTTCAAAAGCATGATGCTCGGAACATAACCCAGTTTCTCCTCCATTGGCTTGTTGCGCATATAGGAGGTGAAGGGGCCGATCAGGAGGGAGTAGGAGACAAGGCCGAGCAGAAGCAGCAGTACCGGGAGACGCTTGCTCACTTCATCTCCCTCCGGTTGAAGAGGAGGGCGGCACCCCCCAAGAGGATGGCGCTATAGGCCACGAAGTAGGCGGCGGTCAGCGCGAGGCCGGCGAAGTCGGGGGCGATGCTGTAGATCGCGTTCACCTTCAGGTCGAAGCCGGACAGGTTGGGGAGCAGGTAATAGACAGCGGTAACCACAGGTTTGAGCTGCGCAGGGACGGTCTGCGCCGCTGCAGGCGAATGTACGTACTCGTAGACCTGTTGCGTTATTCCGCTGGCGAGAAAGGTGCAGATGGTGCCGAAGACCGGGAGAAAGAAAGAGGTGCTGACCGTGGAGAGCAGAAGCGCCACCGCGACCAGCAGTATGTACTTGAGGGTCCCGAAGAAAAGCGCCAGCAGCAGCCAACTCCAGACGATGGGGCGATCCGAAGGGTAGATGACGGAGGAGGCTTTGATGGCGAGGCAGGCCGCCCCCCCCAAAACGACGGAGGTCAGTACGAGAAAGAGCGCCAGCCCGAGGAATCGGCCCAACAGGTAGCTGCTGCGGCTGATCGGCAGGCTGAGCACGCCGTAAGTATAGCGCCGCTCGATGTCCTTCCAAACCGAGGTGGCGCCGAGGAACACGGCTAAAAGCAGCAGGATGAAGGAGATCAGGGAAAGCGAGAGCGTGATGGAGAGCTCGGTCACCTGGCGCATCGAGAGCGAGGCTGCGGAAGGGATGAACAGAAAAAGGACGGCCAGGGCCATGATCCCCTGGAAGACGCGATCGCGGAAGATCCCCTTGAGGGTAATCTTCATGATGTTCAGCATAAATTCTTCCTCACCAGCTAGCTGTTCCCGATACTCCTAAAAAGCGGCCACTGTTGTTGCAGACATTCCATATGAATCCAAGAGACGCCGGTCAATAAAAAAAAACGAGATGCCGAGACATCTCGCTTTTTATTGCCTAGACAAGAGGAGCTATTACATCGCAGTCCAGTCTGAGAAGGCGGAGACGTCGGCGGCAGACGGTGCCGTGAGGGCGGTGGTGCCGACTTCCTTCTTATAGATGGCGGTAGCGTCATGGGTGACGCCGTAAAAGGTGTTGCCACTGTCGTGCTTGGTGTCGATGGCGTAGCCAGCGCTGCTATACTTGGCGCCGAGCTTTACCCCTTTAGAGAGTTTGCCGATCAGGGTCGCGTTGGCGCTGGCGCTGTCGGTGGCGTTGATACCGCCGTAGATTGTCGCCGTCGCTGCGGAGAGGCCGCCAGCCGGGGCAATTTCAGCAGCTACTGCGATGCCGCTGCTGAGGAGCACGACACAAGAGGTAATCGTAAGAATCTTTTTCATATGCTTCTCCTTTTCAAGATTTAGGTAGGAACTAGCGTTGGTCGAGCGAAGCCGGGTAGTACTGACGGTCAGCCATGTAGGCTTCCATGCCGGTCTTCGTGTTCTTGAGGTCGCTGTTAGCGGCGGAGTTGTACGCCTTGGCACGGTAGGCCGAGAACTGCGGAATGGCGATGGCGGCCAGGATGCCGATGATCGCGACGACGATCAAGAGCTCGATGAGGGTGAAGCCTTTGTTGCTTCTCAGTTTGTTTAACATCTGTTTCTCCTTTCGTTGGTGTTTTTGCCGACTCTAAAGATTGATGTTCGATCCTAACCCTTTTAGCAAGACAGCACCATCGTAGCAAGTTGCGCACCAAAAACACCGAGAAGCCTAAATAGTTGAAATATCAGAACAATGCCAGGAACGGCGCGGCGAGGCGTCGGCTGCGCCGGGAAAAAGCGACAAATTCAGGCCACTTAGGTGACGTTTTTTGTCACCTACTCGTCGTCCAGGCCGAACTTCGCCAGCCGGTAGCGGAAGGAGCGGAAGGTCATGCCGAGCAGGGCCGCGGCCCGCTTCTTGACGCCGCCGCTCTTTTCCAGGGCCTGCACCAGGAGCCTGTGTTCCAGCGTATCCAGGTACGCCTGCAGATCGAGGCCGTTCTCGGGGATGTCGACCTCGCCTGCCGGCGCCGACGGGACCCGGTAGTCGCGCACGCTGGCGGGAAGGCAGTCGAGCGCGATGACCCGGCTTCCCAGCACCACGCAGCGCTCGACGACGTTTTCCAGCTCCCTCACGTTGCCGGGGAACGGGTAATTGAACAGGGCCTTCAGGGCGTCCGGCGTGACGATGTCGCCGGAGCCGGTCCAGATGGAGTATTTCTTGTAGAAATGCTCGACCAGCGCAGGTATGTCCTCCACCCTCTCCTTGAGCGACGGCATCCGGACCTGGACCACGTTGAGCCGGTAGAAGAGGTCTTCGCGGAAGCTCCCCTCCCGGACCTGCTCCTCGAGGTTGCGGTTGGAGGCGGCGACGATGCGCACGTCCGCCTTCAGGGAGGAACCCCCACCCACCCGGCGGAACTCGCGCTCCTGGAGCACCCTCAGAAGCTTCGCCTGCAGTTGCAGCGGGACCTCGCCGATCTCGTCCAGGAACAGGGTACCACCCTCGGCTTGTTCGAAGATGCCGGGGCGATCGGAAAAGGCGCCGGTGAAGGAGCCTTTGCTGTGGCCGAACAGCTCGCTTTCCATCAGGGTATCGGGGATGGCGCCGCAGTTGACCGCCAGGAAGGGGGCGCCCCGGCGCGGGCTGTTGTAGTGGATCGCCTTGGCGGCCAGCTCCTTGCCGGTGCCGCTCTCGCCCATGATCAGCACGTTCGCCATGCTTTCTGCGACCTTGCCGATCAGGTCGTACACCTCTCGCATCTGTTTGCTCTTGCCGATCAGGCCGCTGAAGCTGAAGCGTTCCATCACCTCGGCCTTGAGCCGCCTGTTCTCCTCGACCAGGCTTCGCTTCTCGAGGGCCTTGCGCACCAGCACCTTGACCTCTTCCACCTTGAACGGTTTGGCGATGTAGTCGTAGGCGCCGAGCTTCATCGCCTCGACCGCCTGTTCCGCCGTGGTGAAGGCCGTGATCATCAGCACCGCGGTCTCGGGCGCCTGCGCCTTGATCCGGGCCAGCAGTTCGATCCCCCCCAGTCCCGGCATGCTGACGTCCGAGATCACCATCTCGAAGCGTTCCCCGTCCATGAGGCGCAGGGCGTCCTCGGCGCTCTCCGCCTGGTCGACCCGGTACCCCTCGCCCTCCAGGAGGATGGCGAGAAACTCCCGCATGCTCAGTTCATCATCAACCACCAGGATTCTGGTACGCATACCACCTCGCTTGGACGTTCTACATTCTACGTTCTACGTTCTACGTTCTACGTTCTACGTTCTACGTTCTACGTTCTACGTTCTACGTTCTACGTTCTACGTTTTACGTTTTACGTTCTACTGTTTGCTGTTTAAGGTTTACCTTCGATCTAATGTTTCCAAGTTCACCCCATCCCCCTCCCGGCCTCCACCTTGAAGGGGGAGGAGCCCAGCGTCCCCTCCCCTTCAAGGTGGAGAAGCCCCAGCGTCCCCTCCCCCTTGAAGGTGGAGAAACCCCAGCGTCCCCTCCCCCTTCAAGGGGAGGGACAGGGTGGGGATGGGGTCGCCCAGCCCCTAGCCCCTAGCCCCTAGCCCCTAGCCCCCAGCCCCCAGCCCCTGGTTCTACCGGGAGATGGAGGGTCACCACGGTGCCCTTCCCCTCCACGCTGGTGACCGAGATCCGACCGCCGTGGGTCTCCACGATGCGGTACACGGTGGCAAGGCCGAGACCGGTGCCACCCTTCTTGGTGGTGAAGAACGGCTCGAAGACCCTCTTCACCTGCGCCTGGCTCATCCCGGTGCCGTTGTCCCTGACGCTGATCCGCACCCGGTCGGGCTCGCGCCCCCCGCCCCGACGGCCGCCATCCAGACCGGCCTCTATGTCGATACGCCCCACGCCGGCAATCGCCTCGGCACCGTTTACCAGCAGGTTCCAGAAAATCTGCGAGCACTGGTCCTTGTCGAAGACCACGACCAGATCCTCCGGCACCTTGTTCTGCAGGGTGACCCCCTCCAGGCGCGGGTCGGTGGAAAGCAGGGCGCAAAGGTCCCCGATCACACGCCGCAGGTTGAGCGGCACCTTGGTCGGCTGGGTCGGCTTGGCATAGAAGAGAAAGTCGCGCAACAGCCCGTCCAGCCGGTCGGTCTCCCGGAGAATGATGGAAAAAAGCCGCTTGTCCTTTTCATCGGCCGACTGCCTGAGCGCCACGAGCTGAACGGAGCCGCTTATGGCGGCGAGCGGGTTGCGGATCTCGTGCGCCATCCGCGCGGAAAGCTCTCCCACCGCCGCCAGGCGGTCGGCCCGCTTCAGCTCTCCCTCCATCCGCTTCATCTGGGTCAGGTCGTGCAGGTCGATGATCGCCCCCACCACCTCGCCGTACTTGCCGGTGAGCGGAACCGACTTGAACGAGAGGAGGACCTCCTCGCCGCTTCGGCCGGCGTGCCCGAACTCCCCCTGCACCACACCGAACACCTCCCCGATGAAGCCGGACATGCCGGGGACCACCTCGCAAAGCGGCCGGTCGTAGGCTTCCGCCTGGGAGATGCCGGTCAGGATCTCGGCATAGCGGTTGAAGACGCGGATCCTCGCCTCGCGGTTTATGGTGAGCAGGCCGGAGTCGATGGTGGAGACGATGGAGCTGTTCAGCCGCTCCAGTTCCTCGTAATCGATCTCCTTTTTCTGCAGTGCCGTCTCGCTGCGCCTGGCGCGCTCCGAGAGGCTCCCGGCGAGAAAGGCGGTCAGGTAGAAGGAGGCACTGTACAGCAGGATGAGATAGAAGATGTAGCCGGGGCCGTACTGCTGCGCCGGCAGCTGGCTCAGACCCAGAGAGGAGAGCTTGCCGTAGTACTGGAAGTCGAGCATGGCGCCGTAGAGAATGACGCACAGGGAGGCGGTGTAATAGGCTTCGGAGCGCGCCAGGAGCACGCTGGCGCTGATGATGGAGAGGAAGTAGAGAAAGGCATAGGGGGAGTTGACCCCGCCGGTGATCAGGATCAGGGTGGTGACCAGCAGGAGGTCCCAGACGATCTGGGCGTAGGTGAGGGTCCGGGTGTGCCGCACCGTGTACCTCACCACCAGAAGCGAGACCAGGGAAAAAAGGTAGGTCGCCAGCACCAGCCGGACCAGCGCCGTAAGCAACCCCTCCGCCATTATTTCCTGGCTGTGCAGATCGAAGAGGAGGGTGGAGGCGAGAAAACAGGAGACTACCACCACCCGCAGCAGTATGAACCAGCCGATCCTTTTCCGGTCAAGCATCCAGTTAACCGCCGACCGCGCTGGCCAGCTTGAAGATCGGCAGGTACATGGCGACGACCAGGCCGCCTACCGTGGTTCCCAGGAACACCATGAGCAGGGGCTCCATCATGGAGGTCATGGCGCCCACGGCATCGTCCACCTCGTCGTCGTAGAAGTCGGCGATCTTGTTCAGCATGGTGTCCATGGCGCCGGTAGCCTCGCCGACCGAGATCATCTGCACCACCATGGCGGGGAATACGCCGCACTGGGCCAGCGGCTCCGCGATGGTCTTTCCCTCGGAGATCGACTGGCGCACCTTGTAGATCGCCTCCTCCACGATCTTGTTGCCGGCGGTCTTGGCGACGATGTCGAGCCCGTCCATGATCGGGACGCCGCTCGAGATCATGGTCCCCAGGGTCCTGGTGAACTTGGCGACCGAGACCTTCCGGACCAGCGGTCCGACGATGGGGGCCTTCAGGGCCAGGCGGTCGATCAGCTTCCTGCCGCCGGGCGAGGCGTAGTACTTGCCGATGGCGAACTTGATCCCGAACATGGCGCCTATGATGACCAGGATGTACTTGGTCAGGAAGTTGCTCAGGGCGATAACCACGCGGGTGGGCATGGGGAGCTCGCCGCCGAAGTCGGCGAACATCTTGGCGAAGGTCGGGATGACGAAGACCAGGATAACGCCGACCACGACAACTGCGATCGACATGATGGTGATCGGGTAGACCATGGCCCCCTTGACCTGCTTCTTGAGCTTCATCGCCTTTTCGATGTAGGCCGCCAGCCGGTTCAAGATGGTGTCCAGGATACCCCCCACCTCCCCGGCGGCCACCAGGTTGACGTAGAGCTGGTCGAAGGCCCTGGGATGCTTGGCCAGGGCGTCGGCGAAGGTGGAGCCGCTCTCCACGCTCTCCTTCACCTTGATCAGGATATCCTTGAAGGTCTTGTTCTCCTGCTGACCGGAGAGGATGTCCAGGCACTGCACGAGCGGCAGCCCCGAATCGATCATGGTGGCGAACTGCCGGGTGAAAACCACCAGCTCCTTGGTCTGGACCTTCTGCGGCCCCATCCCCGGGATCTTGAGCTCCAGGCTGAGACCCTTACCCTGCTCCTTGACGGTGATGCCGGTAAAGCCGTACCTCTTGAGCTGCGCCTCCACCTGGCTGACGCTTGCGGCCTCCATCACCCCTTTCTGGGTGCTTCCCGCCTTGCTCCTGGCTTCCCAACCGAATTTGGCCATCTCGTTACTCCTTTCCCGGATCGCCCGGAACGGGGTGCTGCTATCTTATGGGGCGCCTTGGCTGCCCCTGACCCGCAGTGCCCGGGGCGAGCATCTGCTTCAGCTCGTCCGGCTCCGAGGAGCGCCCCAGGGCGTCGTCCACGCTGATGATGTGCTTGGAAAGCAGATGCATCAGGCACTGGTTCATGGTCTGCATGCCGAACTTGTCCTGCCCCACCTGCATCTGGGAATAGATCTGGTGCACCTTGTCCTCGCGGATCAGGTTCCTGATGGCGGGGTTTGGCACCATCACCTCGAGTGCCAGCGCCCTCCCCTGCCCGTTCGCCTTCGGTATCAGCGTCTGGGAGAGCACCCCCTCGAGGACGAAGGAGAGCTGGGTCCTCACCTGGGTCTGCTGGTAGGGGGGGAAGACGTCGATGATCCGGTTCATGGTCTGGGCGCAGGAGTTGGTGTGCAGGGTCGCGAAGCAGAGGTGCCCGGTCTCGGCCAGGGTGAGCGCCGCCTCGATGGTCTCCAGGTCTCTGAGCTCCCCGATCAGCACCACGTCCGGGTCCTGGCGCAGCACGTATTTCAGCGCATGCTTGAAGCTCTTGGTGTCCGCCCCCACCTCACGCTGGTTCACGATGCATCCCTTGTGCGGGTGGAGGTACTCGATCGGGTCCTCGACGGTGACGATATGGTCGTGGCGATCGGTGTTGATCCTGTCGATGATGGAGGCGAGCGTGGTCGACTTGCCGCTGCCGGTCGGGCCGGTGACCAGCACCAGGCCGCGCGGCTTCTCGCACAGGGTCTTCACCACGGCAGGAAGCCCCAGCTCCTCGAAGGTCATGATCTTGTACGGTATGACCCGGAACACGCCGGCCACGGCGCCGCGCTGCACGAAGATGTTCCCCCTGAAGCGGGAGAGCCCCTTGACGCCGAAGGAGAGGTCGAGCTCGTTCTCCTCCTCGAACCTGTGCTTCTGGGAGTCGGTCAGGATGCTGTAGCAGAGCTGCTTGGTCTCGATCGGGGTGAGCGGCGGGATGTCCATCGGGGTGAGCTTCCCGTCGATCCGTATCTGGGGGGAGGTGTTGGTCGTGATGTGCAGGTCCGACCCACCCCGCTCCACGAGGTCCTTTAGCAGCTGATGAAAATTTATCATGAATACCTCGTCTGTTATTCGTCGGAAACCGTGACCCGCAGCACCTCTTCGAAGGAGGTGACCCCCTCGGCGAGCTTGGTAAGCCCCGACTGGCGCATGGTCTTGACCCCGAGACGCATCGATTCCCGCTTGATCTCGGCGGTGTTGGCGCCGTTCAGGATGAGCTCGCGGATCGGCTCCAGCATCGGCATGACCTGGTAGAAGCCGACCCTCCCCTTGTACCCCGTGCCGTTGCACTTCGGGCAGCCGCTCCCCCGGTAGCAGGTGATGCCGGCGGCCTCGGCGGCCGGCAGCCCCGCCTCGATCAGCGCCTGCAGCGGGATCTCCTCGACCACCTTGCATTCGGCGCAGACCCTCCTGGCGAGCCGCTGCGCCGTGATCAGGTTCACCGCCGAGGCGACCAGGAACGGCTCGATCCCCATGTTCAGGAGCCGGTTGATGGTCGAGGGGGCGTCGTTGGTATGCAGCGTGGAGAGGACCATGTGGCCGGTCAGCGCCGCCTTGACCCCGATCTCCGCGGTCTCGAAGTCCCGGATCTCGCCGATCATGATGATGTCGGGGTCCTGGCGCAGGAAGGCGCGCAGCGCGGCGGCGAAGTTGAGCCCGATGTCCTCGTGCATCTGCACCTGGTTGATGCCGGCGAAGTTGAACTCGACCGGGTCCTCGGCCGTGGAGATGTTCTCGGTCACCTTGTTCAGCTCGGAGAGCGCCGAGTAGAGCGAGACCGTCTTGCCGCTTCCGGTGGGACCTGTGACCAGCACCATCCCGAACGGCTTGTGGATCTCCCTCTGGAACGAGGCGAGCGCGTCCGGCTCGTAGCCGAGCTTGGTCATGTCGAGCTGCAGGTTGGACTTGTCCAGAAGCCGCATGACGATCTTCTCGCCGAAGAGGGTGGGGAGCACCGAGACCCGGAAGTCCATGTCCTTGCCGCCGCCGAGCTTGATCTTGATGCGGCCGTCCTGGGGGAGGCGCCGCTCGGCGATGTCGAGCTCGCTCATGATCTTGATGCGGGAGGTGATGGCGTTTTTCAGCTTCATCGGGGGCTTCATCACCTCGTAGAGGATGCCGTCGATCCGGTAACGCACCCGGAAGGTCCGCTCGTACGGCTCCACGTGGATGTCGCTCGCCTTCTTCTTGATGGCGTCGGTGAGGATCAGGTTCACCAGCTTCACGACCGGCGCGTCCTCGGTGGCCCGCTCGAGCGAGCTCAGGTCGACGTCGTCCTCCTCGCCCATGACCTCGAACTCCTCCATGGAGTCCAGGTCGTTCATCACGTCGGCCAGGGAGGCGCTCTGGTCGTAGAGCTTGTCGATGGCGCCCTTGATCGAGCTCTCGGCCACCACCACCACCTCGACGTTGTAGCCGGTCATGAACTTGATGTCGTCGATGGCGAAGATGTTGGAGGGGTCGCTCATGGCGATGATCAGCGTGGAGCCGGCCCGGTTCACCGGCACGATCTGGTACTTGTGGGCCACCTCGGCGGGGATGATCTTGATGACGGAGGGTTCCACGTCGTAATCGGCCAGGTTGATGGTCGGCACGCCGTACTGCTTCGAGAGAAACGAGGTGAGGTCGGCCTCGCTGATCAGGGAGTCCCGGACCAGGATGGAGCCAAGACGCAGCTGTCCGCCTGCCGCCTTCTGCTCGGCGAGCGCCTGCTTCAACTGCTCCTTGCTGATCAGGTTGTTCCCGACCAGCAGTTCACCCAGCCTGCTTACGTGCATAGAAACCTCAAGGTGTCGGAAATATCCTGTGAATGGTATTTTGTAATGGCGGCATTGTCAAGGGATACCTGCCTGCCCCGCGGCGCCGACCGCCTGCTCCATGCACCCTTCGGGGGGGGCCACCCCGGTCCAGATGGCAAAGGCCGCCTCCCCCTGGGCGACCAGCATCCCGATGCCGTTGGCCGCGGCCAAGCCGCAGGCGCGCGCCCGGGCCAGGAGCGGGGTGACCGGGGGGGCGTACACCATGTCGTAGACGGCGAGCTCCCGCTTCAGGCCGGAGAGCTCCAGGCCGGGGAAGGAGTCGCCGGCCATGCCGACCGAGGTGGTGTTGACGATGAGGTCGAAGCTGTTCAGATAGGACGGCTCGGCCAGGCGCTCCAGGGAGTGCGCGCAGAGCCCGGTTCCCGGCAGGCGCTGGGCCAGGCTGCGGACCAGGGCGCCCCCCTTCTCCTGCGACCGGTTCGCCACATCGACCCGTGCCGCGCCCGCACCGGCCAGGGCCGCGACCGCGCTCCGCGCCGCCCCCCCGGCGCCCAGCACCAGGACGGAGCGCCCTCGCGCGCAAAAGCCGAGCTTCCCCGAGAGAGCGGCCAGGAGGCCGATCCCGTCGGTGTTGAACCCGGTCAGCACGCCGTCTCTGAGCGCCACCGTGTTGACGGCGCCGATCAGCTCGGCCTCGGGGGAGATCCGGTCCAGCAGGGGGACGATGGCGACCTTGTGCGGAATGGTGACGTTGAAGCCGGCGACCCCCAGGGCGGAGAGCCCCGCCACAGCCTGCCCGAGCCGCTGCGGGGCGACGGCGAAGGGGAGGTAGGCCCACTCCAGCCCGAGTGCCGCGAAGGCCGCGTTGTGCATCACCGGCGACAGGGAGTGGGAGACCGGGAAGCCGATGATCCCCGTCAGGGTGGTTTTTCCCGTAATTGCCGGCATCAGCGCACCCCGTAGCGGTTCAGCATCTCGTTTATCTGCGGTATCAGTTCCGGGGAGATCCTCCCCCCCTGCTCCAGTTCGTGAACGGCCGGCTCCCTGAGCCCCAGCTTAAGGAGCGATTCCCCCGCCTCCACCCGGGCGGAGGCGTAGATCAGGAGCGCCTTGCCGGTGTCGAGATCCCTGAAGAACATCTCGGAGTCGCTGGAAATGTCGCGCAGCGCGTAGAGCGGCCAGATGTCACGGTCGGGGGGGGAGAGCGGCACCCCGGGGCGGTCCAGCCGGTAGGTGATGCCGCGCTGGTGCAGCGTGAAGTCGTCGAAGGGGAGCGAGTACCTGGTGGAGAAATCGACGTACACCGGGCGGCGCGGGTACTGCTCGAAGATGGAGACCTGGAGCGCGTTCTCGGCGGAGAGCTGCTCGATGGGAAGGGTGCGCACCCGGCTATTGGCGAACACGCGGGGCATGCCGTCCAGGTACCACTCGAAGACCAGGTGCGGCGTGTGGGGGAGATCCAGGTCTTCCCGCATGCGCTCCACCCCCTGCAGATACCAAAGCGGAAAGGCGCCGCTGTCCCCCCAGGTGTACATCACAGCACCCTGCGGCAGGCTTCTCAGCGTGTTCGAGGCGTAGTCATAGGCTATGTAGTTCTCGTGCTGGTCGTTCTCCCGGTAGTTGAGCAGGCAGACGGCGACCGGCAGGATGAAGAGCGGCGCCAGCAGCGCCAGGCGCAGCGGCATTTCGGTGATCGAGGCGGGGAGCCTCGCCGCCAGCTCCTTCATGAGCGTGAAGAGCCCGACCCCGATGAAGACCGCAGTCAGCTGGTACAGGGGGGTGAAGAACTCCTCGGTCAGAAAGATCAGCTCGAACGGGGTGTTGAAGTAGCCGGTTATCACCGCCAGGAAGGAGAAGAGAGCGATCAGGTAGGCGAACACCAGCTCCCGCCTCCTGACGGCGAAGGCGGCAAGCCCTATGATGAGGAGCAGGAGCCCGGCCAGGGTGAACTCATGGGGGACGTTGAAGGCGTTCACCTGGGCCCAGAGCAGGCCGAGGTCGCGCTCGGGCTTTTCGGTCGGGTACCCCTTCCTGAGCATGTTCCAGAGGAACTGGGTCAGGTTCCTGGAGTCCCCCCAGTTCAAAAGCGGCATCTGCAGCGCCCGCACGATGAGGTGCAGGTGGATGGCAAAGCCCAGGATCCCGAAGGCAGCCGCGATGACGAACTCCTTCACCCGATAGATGACGCGCCGGTCCGCGGAGAGGAGCAGGTAGGCGTAGGTCGGGATCATCAGCACCATGATCTGGTGCGCGCCGGTGCCGAGGCCGCAGAGAAACGCCCCCAGGTAGACGTAGCTCGGCCGTTCCTCGCCGCCCCGATAACCCTCGCGCCAGAGGAGCATCAGATAGAAGATGACGGCGCAGATGAAGGCGAGCAGGGGGTAGGGCTTGTCGTGATTCGACTGCAGCCAGAGCCTTGCCGTGCAGGCGAAGGTGACGGCGGCGCTGAGGGCGACCAGCCGCTTGGCGAGCCGGGCGAAGCCGGCGCTCCCCGGCAGCTCCTCGTCCCTCAAAAGGTGCACGGTAAGGAGATAGACTCCGTAGCAGGCGAGCCCCGCGGAGATCGCGGTCGCGAAGTTGACGCGAAAGGCGATGCTCCCGAAGGGAAGAAAGGTGAACGGCTTGGCGTAGTTGACGAAGAGCGGATACCCCGGCGAGTGGGCGGTGCCGAGCGAGGCGATGGCGGTGATGAACTCGCCGCTGTCGAAGAAGGTGACGCTTGGGGCGAGGGTCAGCAGGTAGATGGACAGCGGCACAATGAAGGAGAGGATGGCAAAGGGATCCAGTCTCCTGAGGGTTCCGGTAAGATTCACGCAGGCGCTCCTGATTCTTTGGTTTCGCTCAACTTCTTAAGTGACAGCTTGTCCCGCCAAAGGCAGAAAAGACCCGCGGCGATCACGGGGAAAAAGCTCATGCCGTGCATGACGATGGCGATGCTGAGCGCCTTCTCGCTGCCGATCTGAAAGGCGGAAAGGGCGGTGACGCAGGCGAAGTGATAGGTGCCGACGAAACCCGGGGAGGCGGGGACCATCACCGCGAAGACCAGGAACACCATGAGGAACATGGAGGCCGCCGCCGGGAGCTCCACGCCGAAGGAGCGCAGCATCAGATCCAGGGGCCAGATGGCGCTGGCCCAGATGAGCAGCGAACTGGCCAGGATAGCCGCAAGCCCCGACGGCTCCCCGGGGATGCGGATCCCGGAGATGAAGGAGCGCAGCTGGTGAGCCACCTTCTCGGCGAGGCTACCGGATACGGGCGCAACGATGCGGGAGAGGAGGCGGACCGTCCACTCGGTGCGGCTCTTGAGCAGCACCAGGAAGGCGATTACCCCGAGGTAGAGGGCAAAGGTGAGGTAGCCTCCGGTAACCAGCCCCTTCTGGATCTGCTCCATCCCTGCCGGCAGGCGGATGGTGAAGAAGGTGATCAGCAGCACCAGCAAGACGGTGAAGCCGTCGCAGAGGCGGTCCAGCACCAGCGAGGCAAAGACGGCGCTGGTGGCGATCCCCTCCTTCTGTCCCAGCGAGTAGGCGCGCACGAACTCGCCGAGCCGGGCCGGGAGCAGGTTGTTCGCCATGTAGCCGATCAGGGTGGCAGGGAACAGGTTGCAAAGCCGCGTCCGCTTGATCGGCGCCAGGAGGAACTTCCAGCGCACCGCCCGCAGGTAGTAGCTCACGAAGGTGAGCGCCAGCGCGGGCGGGATGAAGCGGTAGTCCATCTCGCCGAAAGCGGCGATCAGCTTGTCGAGGTCGATCTTCCTGAAGAGCAGGAAGAGGAAGAAGGCGCTGATCGCGATTCCCACCCAGAGCTTGATATCGGGTTTTTGCTTGAACAAGCAGGCTCCTCAGTTGCCGTTGTAAAGGGGGTTAACCAAATCTCCCCCCTTTGGCGGCTCTCCCCCCTTTGAAAAAGGGGGGCCGGGGGGGATTTTACCGCTGCCGCGACGAAGTGTATGGGCCACTGAAAGCAAATCCCCCTAAATCCCCCTTTTTCAAAGGGGGACTTTCCCCTACTCTTCCAGGGACAGCTCCTTCAGGATGGCCCGGCAGCGCGCCACGTCGGCGGCAATCGCCTCCTTGAGCGCCTCGGCGTCGGGAAAGCGCAGCTCGCCGCGCAGCCGTTCGATGAAGATCAGGGATACCTCGCGTCCGTAAAGCTCGCTGTCGAAGTCGAAGAGATAGACCTCCAGGGAGAGCCGGTCGTTGCCGAAGGTGGGATTCGTCCCGATGTTGCAGGCGCCGTCGTGAAGCGCCGTGCCGATCCGCACCTTCACCGCGTAGACGCCGGCGGCGGGAAGGAGCTCCTTTTCGGTTTGCAGGTTGGCCGTGGGAAAGCCCAGGCCCCGGCCGCGCTGGTGTCCGTGCACCACCGTGCCGGTGACCTCGTAGTGCCGTCCCAGCACGGAAACCACACCCTTCACCTCCCCCTCGCTCACCATGGTCCGGACCGCGGTGCTGCTGTAGACCAGCCCGCCGCTCGCGATCGGCTGGAGCAGCTCCACGGAGAAGGAGAAGCGCTCCCCCAACTGCCGCAGCAGCGTCACGTTACCCTCCCGCCCGCGGCCGAAGGCGTAGTCGTAGCCGATCACCAGGCTTTCCATGCCGATCGTCCCGACCAGTACCCGTTCCACGAATTCCGTGGCCGGGATCGAGGCAAAGGCGAGATCAAAGGGGATCTCCAGCAGGTAGTCGATGCCGGACGCCTCGATGAGGGACCGTTTCTCCCGGGGGGTCGTGATCAGCTTGACCCCGGTGCCGGGAGAGATGACCTGCAGCGGGTGCGGCACGAAGGTCACCACGACCGATACGCCGTCCCGGGCCCGGGCCAGCTCCCGCACGCGGCGCAAGATCTCGCGATGTCCCAGGTGCACGCCGTCGAAGTTGCCGATGGTTACTGCCGGATGCCGCAACTTTTCCTTGATCTCGGAGATGCTCCTGAAAATCACCATAGTACGCTTTACTTCCTTAAGCCTCGCAGGAGGCTTCCGCCTCCACCAGGGGCGCCACTTTCTTCTTCCCGAATATCAGCGCGACCCAGATGCTGATCTCGTACATGAGATAGAGCGGGACCATGATGACGAACATGGTGATCAGGTCGGCATGGAAGGCGGAGATGATGGCGCTTGCCAAAACGGCGTACTTGCGGCGCGCCGCAAGCATGCGATAGTTCACGATGCCGAAGCGGGACAAAAGCAGGGCAAGGATCGGCAGTTCGAAGATCAGCCCGAACATCAGGATCAGCCGCAGGCAGAAGTTCACGTAGGCGGAGATGTTGAACCAGCTCTGCAGCCCAACCGCCTCGTAGGAGAGGGAGAAGTTGATGATCACCGGCCAGATCACGATCAGGAAGAAAAGCGCCCCCACGCAAAAGCTCAGGGACGCCACCGTGACGAAGGGGACCACCATCCGCCTCTCCTTCCGGGTCAAACCGGGCGCCACGAAGAGCCAGAACTGGTGAAAGATTACGGGAAGGACGATGATGAGTCCGGCCAGCATGGAGATCTTGCACTGGACGAAGAAAGGCTCCAGCGGCGCGCTGTAGTTCAACATGCGCGGCTTTTCGGGGGCGGCATGCTCATCCCCCAGGTTGTAGCGCTGGTAGGCCGCAGGGTAGCGCTTCTTCAGCTCGCCGTAGATCTCCTTCTTGACGTCGGTCAGGTAGGTCTTCCCGGTAAGAGGCTTCTCCACGAAGCTCAACAGGTCGTTGGAGAAGTTCCACGCCACCCCCATGCCGACGATGATGGCGAAGGTGCATACGATGAGCCGCTTCCTGAGCTCAACCAGGTGCTCCATGAACGGCAGGACTTTTTCATCGGCCATATGCTTTCGTTTCTCCTAATGAATACTTAGCTTGAGCTCAATCAAATTTTATACCACAGCGGCCAAAGTGAGCGCAACTGCTTTCAGCGCCGCTTCGGCTTGGGGCGCTTTCCTCTAATGGGAATCACCGGGTACTCCTCCCCTGCCGGAACTGCCGAGACCGGCCGCTCTTCCAGGGTGCCGACCAGGGCGAACTCCACCTGCTTGCGGGCCTCGTTCACCGCCGCCACCTTGACCCTGATCCGGTCGGCGATCCGGTACATCACGCGGCTCCGCTCGCCGACCAGTGCGTGGGCCTTCTCCATGTGGACATAGTAGTCGGCTGGGAGCGTCGCGACCGGGATCATCCCCTCGACGAAGAGCTCGACCAGTTCCACGAAGAGGCCGAACTGGGCGACACCGGTGATGAAGCCGTCGTACTCCTCGCCGACCTTGTCCCTCATGAACTGCATCTTCTTCAGGTCGACCATCTCCCGCTCCGCCTCCATGGCGATCCGTTCCCGGCGGCTGGTATGGAGCGCCGTCTCCGGGAGCCTTGCCTCCAGGTGCTCCTTGTCGCTTTGCTTCATGCGCCCCGAGATGACCCGTTTCAGGATCCGGTGCACCACGAGGTCGGGGTAGCGGCGGATGGGCGAGGTGAAATGGGTGTAGGAGGGGGCGGCAAGGCCGAAGTGCCCGAGGTTTTCGGCGCTGTAGCGAGCCTGCTTCATGCAGCGCAGCAGCACCTCGTTGATGAGCCGCTCCTCCGGCTTCCCCTCGACCTCGGCCAGAAGCTTCTGCAGGGCCGCCGGGTTCACCTTCTCCTCCTCCACCTTGAGCTGATAGCCGAAGCTGAAGACGAACTCGGCCAGGTCCTTGAGCTTCAGGGGGTCGGGGTTCTCGTGCACCCGGTACAGCGAGGGGACCGGGGTCTGCTCAAGGAAGCCCGCCACCGCCTCGTTGGCCGCCAGCATGAACTCCTCGATGATCCTGTGCGCCAGGTTGCGCTCGGCGCGGATGATGGCGGTGGTTTCGCCCTGCAGGTCCAGGATGATCTGGGGTTCGGGGAGGTCGAAATCGATGCTCCCCCTGAGCCGGCGCCTGCCGTTCAGACGAAGCGACAGCTCTTCCATGACGCGCAGGTCCCAGAGGAGGTTCGCGTGCGTGGCGATGGAATCCTCGTCCTTGTCCACCAGTATGCGCTTCACCGTGGTGTAGGTGAGACGGGCGGAGCTCCTGATCACGCTGGTATAGCAGCGTGAGTCGATCATGGCGCCCGACTGGTCGAAGAGCATCTCGGCGGTCATGGTGAGCCTGTCGACGTCGGGGTTCAGCGAGCAGATGCCGTTCGAGAGCTGTTCGGGGAGCATCGGGATGCAGCGGTCCGGAAAGTACACCGAGGTTCCGCGCAGGTAGGCCTCGGCATCGAGCTTGGACCCCTCCTGCACGTAATGCGAGACGTCCGCTATGGAGACCCAGAGCCGGATCTGCCCACCTTCACGGGCAACCGAGACGGCGTCGTCGAAATCCCTGGCGGTCTCCCCGTCGATGGTGACGGTGAGCCTGCCGCGCAGGTCGACCCGGCCCGGGAGCGCCTCCTCTGCCACCTGCTGCGGCTGCCTCCCTGCCTCGGCCAGGACCTCCTCGCTGAAGAGGTTGGGAAGCTCGTACTTCTTTATCACCGTCAGGACTTCCACTTCGGGATCGTTCACCTCGCCCAGCACCTCGGTGATCCTTCCCTCCAGCCCGCGCACCCCGGTGGGGTAGGAGGTGATCTGCGCCAGCACCACCTGGCCGTGGCGCGCCTGGGCCGCAGCACCCGGCGCGATGAAGAGATCCTGTCCCAGGCGCTGGTCGTCCGGGATCACCCTCCCCCCTTTGCCGACCGCCTCGAAGCGGCCGACCACCTCGGTGACCCCCCTCTGGATCAGGGCGGTCACCCTCCCCTCGCGCTTGCCGTCACGCCGCGTCGCGATCACCTGGGCTTCCACCACATCGCCGTTCATGTATTCCCTGAGATAGCGGGCCGGTACGAAGAGGTCCTCGCCGCCGTCCTCCGGGACCACGAAGCCGTAACCGTCCCTGTGGGTGGAGAGTTTGCCGCGCACCCCGCCGACAGCCCCTGCGGCGGCGTACATGCGTCCCGGGAGCTTGACGATCTTGCCGCTGTCAACCAGGCTCTCCAGGTGGTCCTCCAGGAGGGTCCTCTCCCCCCGCGTCACACCGAGCGCCTTCAGCATCTGCCTGAACTGAACGGGCTCTCTGCTGTTGCTGATGAGTTTTATCACCGCATCCATTCGTTTACGCATTAAAATCCCCTTGTAACTAAATAAGAATCGGGCGCCCGCCCGCAGCGCCCAATAAGAAATCCATATTAATGATAATGCAGAACGGACCGTGGAATGTCAAGGCTAGAGGCGGGGCTAGGGGCTAGGGGCTAGGGGCTAGGGGCCGAGGCTGGCAGCTAGAGGCGGGGGACTAGCGGCAAGAGAACCGGGGCTAGCAGCCCCTAGCCCCTGCCTTTCTTTTCCTTTGCTATTTTGGAACCCGTTCGGTAAGAATAAGGGTCAGCTTTTGCACCACCGACAAGGGAGTCTCCATGGTTTGCCGCCTCATCGCTACAACGCTGATCATCCTCAGCGCCACCCTGCCCGCCTCCGCCCTCAACCTCAACAAACCTGTCGACGAAGCCCTGGCAACCGCTGCCGGCCGCATGAAGCTGAAGGATTTCAACGGCGCACGCCAGGCGGCTCTTCTTAGTAACGACAAGGGGGCACGGGCCTTTCTGCTCGGCATCTCCTCGATCCGGCTGGAACTTTGGGAGGAGGGAGCAACCAACCTCGCCGTTGCGGCGGATTACTACCCGATCCTGGCCGACTACGCCCTGTACAACCAGGGACTTGCCCTGTCGAAACTCGGGCGCTGGGACGAGGCGCTCACCCCCCTTTACAGGATGCTGAAGCAGTATCCCGACAGCCGCCTGGCGCGCGCCGCCGTGATACTGTACGCCGACACCCTGGCAGCCGGCGGGTACCACAAGCAGGCACTGGAGAGCTACGCCTCGTTCATCGAGCGCTACCCCTCCGGCAGCGACTCGATCTCCGCCCTCTTCGGCTCCGCTCTCTGCCGGGAGAAACTGGGCGACCCCGCTGCTGCCGCCGCAGTACTCAGGGGGATCTGGCTCAACTCCCCGGCCTCCCCGTTTGCCGAAAAGGGCGCCGATGAATTGAAAAGGCTCGCGGCTGCCGGCACCAGGGTCGAACCGTACACCAGCGCGGAGCTCTTCAAGAGGGGGGGCACCCTTTACGATCTCGGGCGCTACAAGAAGGCGGCAGAGGCGTACGCGCAACTGCCGATCACCGGCGAGACGGTAGAGTTCGTGGCCAAACTGCGGCTTAAGACGGGACAGGCACTCTTGAAGGCCAGGCAGTACCGGGACGCGCAGGCAATCTTCAAGGGCGTGATCCAGATGGAAGCAGGCGGCGATGGCGCCAATGAGGCGAAATTCTGGCTCGCCAAGGCCCTCGACAAGAGCGGCCAGGGCGAAGAGGCCTACGAGCTCCTGATCCGGCTGGCAGAGGCGCCAAACGGCGGAAGCGTAGCCAACGACGCCCTCTTGGAAGCGGCATACCTCAAGCGCTACCAGAGGAAATGGGACGAAGCGCTGCAGCTTTTCAGAAGATATCTGGCAAACGTCCCGGAGCAAAAGAAGAGCGGCACCGTGATGTGGGAGGCCGCCTGGGCGGGGTATCAATCCCGCGACTTCCCGGGGGCGGCAGCCGATTTCAGGAAGCTTGCCGAACGCGAGGAGATGCGGGAGAAGGCGCTTTACTGGCTTGGCAAGGCCCTGATCGCCGCGGGCGATGCCAAGGGGGCAGAACTGCCTTTGGCAACCCTTGCCGCCGACTACCCCTTCGGCTATTACGCCCTGATCTGCAACAGGTGGTGCGACGTTGCCGACGCCCCGCTCGCCCCGAAGAGCCTCACCGAGTCGCTCCCGATGCCGGCAGGGTTCGAGCGGGAGAAGGCGCTGATCAGCCTCGGCCTCTTCGATGAGGCGGCACGGGAGCTCACCGTGGTCAGGAGGAAAAATCCGCTGGGGGCCGCGAGGCTCTACCTCGAGATGGGGAACTACAACGGAGCGCTGCATTCGGCGGCCAACGAGAAGCCCAAGCGAGGGGAGAAGGAGAGCCCTGCGGTATGGGGCCTCAAGTACCCGCAAGCCTTCAGGGAGGATGTCGTCAAGAACGCCTCGTCAAACGCGGTACCCGAAAGCCTCGTCTATGCGATCATGCGCACCGAAAGCAACTACCACCCGACCGCCCTCTCCCCGGTCGGCGCCGTGGGGCTCATGCAGATCATGCCGGCGACGGCCGAGTCCATCTCGAAGGGCGATTCAGGGAAGCTGACCAGGCCCGAGCTCAACATACGGCTGGGCGCCAGGCACCTGAGGGACCTGATGGAGATCTACGACCAGAACCTTCCGCTGGTGATGGCCGCCTACAATGCCGGCTCCGGAAACGTTAAGCGCTGGCAGAAAGGGTTGGGTTCGCTCCCCCAGGACGAATTCATCGAGAGCATCCCGTTCAAGGAAACCCGCGAGTACGTGAAGAAGGTGGTAACCGCGATGGAGCTCTACCAGAGGCTGTACCGGGTCCCGGCAGAGAAACCGTTGCCGGGGGTTGCAGCGGCACCCCCTGCGGCTGCCCCGGGCAGCACGGATCCGAGGTAATCGTGATCAGCCGCGGTAATCGTTGATCAGCCTCGCTGCAACTTGCTCTCGACACTGCACTTTGCAATCACCTCGAATAGCTCGTTGAAGCTGATCGGCTTCAGCAGATAGGCGCAGACGCCTATCTGCTGGAATTTATCGAAGATCGTTTTCTCGTTGTATGCGGTCAGCACGATGTAGGTTGCGTAGGCATTTATCAATCTGATTTCCCGGGCCATTTCAATGCCGTCCATCACCGGCAGGTTGACATCGGTGATCACGACATCCGGCGTATGCAGCTTGAAGAGTTCCAATCCCTTCAGCCCATTATCGGCCGTGTAAATGGTGCAACCGGGGAATTCCAGTCCGACCATGCGGACCAGAATATCGCAGGCCGCTTGGTCGTCTTCTACGATCAGCAGGGAAAAGGAGGGGAATGACTGGAGTGGCGCCATCTTAGACCTCGATTCTGAACTCTGCGCCGCCGTTTAAGTTACGCACCGAGAGGCGGCCTCCCATGTTTTGTTCGATGATGTTTTTTGACATGAACAGCCCCACGCCGGTCCCCTTTCCCAGTTCCTTGGTGGTAAAGTAGGCGTCGAATATCTTATCGATGATTGCCTCCTTGATCCCCCCGGCGTTGTCGGTGATGGTCACAACGGCCCTGCCATGTTCAGCCCAACAGCGCACCGTTATCTCTGCATCGGTTACTCGACGCTCAAGAAAGGCGTCCCGAGCGTTCATGAGCAGGTTCAGAATTACCTGGCTGAATTCGTTGGGAAAGCCGTTGATCTGCGGCTCTCCTGTTGAAACGATGTTGATGCCGATGTTTTGCTTCTTGAAACTCTCCTCGATGAGGCTGACCGTTTTCCCGATGACCTTATCGATGCTGAACTCCGTTTTTTCCTTGTTAGGCGTCAGGTAATCCTGAAAAACACTGATGGTCTGGGACATGTGCTGGATGATCTCCATGGCCTTGGCAACGTTTTCATTAAGGAGCTCCTCGCTGAACCGGCCGTGTTTATAGGTGAGTCCCAGCTCCTGAATCTTTAGCCCCAGGACGTTCAGAGGCTGTCGCCATTGGTGCGAGATATTGACAAGCATCTCCCCCATTGCCGCCAGGCGGCTTTGCTGTATAAGCAATCGTTCCCTGTTCCTGAGCTCTTCAACCGCATGGATGCGCTCCTCGGTTTCGGCACGAAGTTCCTGCAGCGCCAGGGTCAACTTCTCCGTCCGCTCCTGGACGCGCATTTCGAGCTCGGCGTAGGAAAGGGCCAACTGGCCGGTCATGTGATTGAACGCCTGCGCGAGCTGGCCGATCTCGTCTGCCGATTCCACCGGGACCCGGGTAGTGAGGTTTCCTCCGGCGATGCTTTCCGCCATCCTGGAGAGACGTAGCAGCGGCTCGGAAACCAGCCGCTTCAATAACCTCTGAAGCAGAAATGCGCCTGCGCCAAGTGCCAGCGACACCAACAGCAATATGCCCGCATATCCGGTCAGCCGCGCATGAACGGTAGCCATGTCGGCGCTCATGTAGAGCGTCCCCAGCCGGCGCCCTTTTTTCTGAACGCTGCGGACAAGTTCCAGGGAACGGCCGGTGAACCGCTGTCCGTCTGGCCCGGGTCTGGCAGGCGGGGTGACCGACGGTTCACCGGACCGGACATAAGAGGCAAAGATCCGGCCATCTACGGTATACAGGGCGGCCGCGGCGACGGCCGGCGACCCCCTCAGGGTATTGAGTATTTCCTGCGCCGTATGCACGTCGTCAAACGCCAGTGTCGGCGCACTGTTGGCGGCGATGAAGGCGCTCTCCTCGTTCATCTCCTGCGCCAGACGGTCTCGGTAGGTAGCGAGTTCATAGGCGCCGATGCCGGCCGTCACCAAAGCTAAAGAAACGGCTACCGTCGCAAATATGATCAGCAGCAGTTTGCGCTGAATCGCCCAATTATGAGCATTTCGAAATACGGGCATGCTAGCGCCCTTCCCCGCATTCCGTCGAACCGGAGACACGCTTCAGTTTGGAGTCGATTTTGAGACCCGCCTTCGCGACCGCGTTGGCGTTCAATTTGAAGCGCACTTTACGTCCCTCCATGACAAATCCGATCATGCCTCCGTTGCGACAGAAGTCGGTGACGTCACTGCTTTCCCCTACGATCAAGACACCTGTTTTTGACAGTGAGGTCAGCATCTGCTTCAGCCGCGGCTGTTCGGAGCGGCAGATGAACACCAGGTGGCACTCCGGGGCATCTTCCGCTTTTTCCAGATGGCGGATTTCCACGCGACGACTCCCTACGCGCTCGCCCAGCTCGTGCTTCAGCCACGGCCCGAATGGGTCCTCGCCCAATACGCAGGCGACGAACGGACTCTCCGCCGTGGAGAAGGCCGCAGGGGGCCAATCGACGAAGAGGGCGAAGTTGGCCAGCATCGCCGCCTTGATCTGGTACTCAGTCGCCTCGGCATACACCGGCGTGTACCCCAGCAAAAGCATGACTATCCCCGCCGCAACCCGCCGCATCTCAAAACCACCAGGTGATCTTTGCGTACACGTTGCGCCGGATTTCGACAACAGGGGAGGCAATTACGGGGGAGACTCCAAATTCCGGATGATGGTCATCGAGCAGGTTCTGCCCTACCGCTGAAATCTCAAGATCCTTTCGTGGTCGCCATGCCACGCGAGCGTCCAGGGAAAAGTAAGACGGGATGCCTTGCACAAACCCGGACAGCCTGTCGATAAAACGGCCCATGATGTCCAACTCTACGTTGCGGGGCAAATCAAACGAGGATTGCAGGAAGAGCTGTTGCTGCGGGCTGCGCCGCTCGGCGCTCTCCGCGTCAGCCCTGGTGCTTGCGGGTAGGCTCCGGTCGAGGTGCAGATTCATTTTCAGATAGCTGTAGCTCCCGTAGAGCCGCCACAATTTCAAGGGGCGCCAGTCGGCCCCGACCTCCCCTCCGTAAGTCTCGCCATGCATCCTGTTTTCGATACGGACAGGCAAAATTGCAGTCCCGGGGGCAAATCCGGCTTGTACGGACTGAGGTACCGCTACCACCAGCCGATCGTACTGGTTATAAAAGATGGCACTATCCAATGAGAAGGATTCCGCAACCTGGGCACGGTAGCCCATCTCGTATGCGATGACCGTTACGGGCCTGAGATCCGGATTGCCGGTTAGGCGAGGGAAGAGCTGTGTGCCCGACGGGAGCCTCGCGGGAGGGATGGCGCTCAACTGGATCGCTTCTTCCGATATGCTGGGGGTTCCTACCGCCCGTGATACAGCCGCCCAAAAGGTCTGCCGATTGGTCGGAGTCCACAGCAGGCGCCCCGTCGGTTGCACCTCAAGGCCCGTGAAATCATTGTGCTCCAACTTCAAGCCGAGGATTATTCTCACTCTGTCTGGAACCAGCACATATTCGTCCTGCAAAAATGCGCTATAGATTGTTAAGTGGAAGTGGTTTTTGAGCCATGAAACCGATAGTCCGTTATCGGAGAGGCTGTTTCCCGTACTTTGATTGAGATACCGGTATCCCAGGCCATAAAGAAACGTGTGCCGAGCGCCGATCGGGAACCGATGATCGAAATCGAGATCATAGGTGTCATTTTTATTGCTGACCCCAGCCATTGGCTGTTTGGTATCAAAACGGGACCAGTAGGTCTGGAGGGACCAGCTCGATTGGTCATCGGTCTGGTGGGTCCACCTTCCCAGGATATTTCCACTATCTGCCACAGTTCTGTCCGCAACGAGGGCGATGAACGGAGGCGTCATTTCCAGATCAGGATCCTGCCTTCCTGCCGAGCTATGAAGATAATCGCCTTGAACGGTCACGGCGTTGAGGTCGTCTCGTTGCCAGTCCAGGCGCATGCCGGTACTGGCGCCTTTCCAACGGTCATGCGTATCGCCAAGTCGTGAGAATTGCTTGTTGCGCTCGAAGCCCTTGGCATAGATGCGATAATCGGCATTAGCGCCAATCATGCTGCCGTAGCGCAATTCGCCAAAACCTCCCTCCGGTTTGCCGCCCCCGGCGCTGAGCAGCCCGCCGTGGGTGTTTTCTGCGGATTTGGTGATGATATTGATGATGCCATTGACTGCATTTGCGCCCCAAAGGCTCGCGCCCGGCCCCCGGATCACCTCGATGCGCTCGATGTCCTCAAGCGGGTAATCCACCGCATTCCAATAAACCCCCGCGAAGAGCGGATCGTAGATGGTACGGCCATCCCTCTGCACCAACAGCTTGTTGGAGAACCGGTCGTTGAAGCCGCGCGCGCTGATGGCCCACTTGTTGTTGTCGATGCGCGCCACGTTCATCCCCGGCACGCGGCGGAAGAGTTCCGCTATGGTCGTGGCGCCGGAGCGCCGGATATCCTCTTGGCTGATAACTGAAACCGCTGCGGCCGATTCGCCGACCGTGCCTACCATGCGGGTAACGGTGGTGACCTCGATGTCCATCAGTTGTTCCAACCCCAAAGGTGCCAGGCGGGGAGGCAGGTGCGACTCTTCGGCTCCTAGTTGAGACGTTTTTTGTTCAGGCGAACCGGGGGCGGTTTCGGCAGCAGCGTTAGCGGAGGCCAGCGTTAGCAGCAGCATAATCATCCTGCCCCACCTTTCCAGCGCCCGGGGAATGCCAGATTGTATCCGGCTCATTGCTCTTCCTCTATTGAAAGGGGACACCGAATCCATTGATGATAATGAAGCAGCTAGATAGAGATGCGCTCTCCTGTGAAGCGAGGCAACGGAACCGATCCGGATTTGCGCACCTTAACTTTACTACTCGACGGGGCGGGGGCAAGCACCGGACCAGCAGGTTTCCCCCCTTCCCCTCAAACTCGGTCTACTCGTTGCCGCAACACTATTCTGCGCTATTCCTATTACCTGAAGATGTTAATGCCTCCACGTCCCCTCCCCTTACCAGAATGGAAGCAGACTTCCCCCTATCCCCCTTACCCGGGACAGCCATCTACACAAACCAGTCAAGGCTCTTCATCCGATCGACGACACCTCCGACCTTAGGTCGAAGCCTGGGGGTGTAAGTGATGTATTTTTCCAAAAAGCGACGAATTCACTCCGAAAAGTGACGAATTTGGTCGAAAAAGCGCAAAAAGGCTGTTTTTTTCATTAGATTTAAGGACGCAGAGGAGAGCGATGAAGAAACTGCGAGAGGTGATGGGAGGAAGGAAGAGCATTGGGAATACTCGCGGAGATTCAGGGGGCAATTGACAGCATACTGATTATATGCATAATCACTCCGACATCGATCTGACCCGATATGATATACTGCAACGATTTCCGAGGATTCCGTGATTTCAGCTCCGGAGTTGCTATATAATATAGGGTGATGATTATCCTCAAGAGGAAGGGCCTTTCTATGAATGCACCGATAAAAAGCCACATGGATATAGGAAGAAGTGTCGGATTTCTGCTGGCAAAGGCTTACCAGCGTGCCTGCGTACTGTTCAAGGAGGAATTCGAAGGGTACGACCTGACACCTCAACAGTTCGGGCTGCTCGGTTTTCTCTGGCAGGAGGACGGCATCACCCAGGCGGAGCTATCGGCCAAAAGCCAGATAGACAGGACCACGATGGGAGGGCTGATCGACAGGCTGGAAAAGGAGGGGCTGGTGGCCAGGCGCAGCCATCCCGACGACCGCCGGGCCTACAGGATCTGTCTGACCGACAAGGGGAAGGCACTGGAGCCAGAACTGACGCCGCTCGCCGCCCGGGCGCAGCAGAATTTCATCGCGAAGCTCGACGAGCAGGAGCTCGAGACGCTGAAGTCATTGCTTGAGAAAATCCGCAGCTAACTCCCGGAGACATAATGCTCTGCTCTCCATTAAAAACAATTGACACTAAAGCCGAATAGTGGAATAAAAGCGGAACAATCGACAGATTACCGGCTGTGTATTTGTGAATTTTGATATTCCGGTTTTTCCCGGGCAATGGGGGAAGAATGGTTTCACTCGTGATGGGGCCATTTCGATTAGTTGAGGCCGCTCGGGTCAGCTTTTGCTGATGCAGCGGCTTTTCTTTTTATAAGCTTTGTAGGAGCACATGTTGAAAATAAAGCAACTCGACATTGAGGGTTTTCGTTCCCTGAAGCAGGTGTCCTGGACTCCGGGAGACCTGAACGTAATCATAGGCCCGAACGGGACGGGGAAATCCAATCTTTTGCGTTTTCTGGAGCTGATCGCGATTTCAGCACAGGGCCGATTGGGTAAACATATTCAATCCTTGGGAGGCATGGATCCGATTGTATGGGACGGCAGTGCGGCTTCAATAAAATTCAAGCTGGATACTGTACCAGTTGGAGACAAGCTGGGGCCGGAGCACTACGAGCTGACTCTAAGACGCTTAGGTGGTGGGAGCTCTTACAGAATTGAAAACGAGATATTGGCGAATTTCCACAAGGTGCGCAAAACCAAGGAAACCACGCCATTCAAATTCCTGGAAAGAGCAGTAAACGCCGCGGTTTTCTATGATGAGAAGGAACACAAATTCAGCACCCCTGGTGAATTCGTTTCAGAGGAAGAGAGCTTACTTTCCATAGCGACGGGTCCTTTCACCAAGAATCATTACATTCCTCCCTTTCAAAAAGAGCTGGCCACCATAGCCGTATATCACGACCTGCACACCAACAAGGACGCGATAATTCGCCAGCCCGCAATAGCTCGTCTGGAAAAACGGGTGGATCCAGACGGTCAGAACCTTATTTCAGTTCTGCATACGCTCTATACCGGCGACCGCGATTTCAAAAGGGATGTTAACGCCGCTATGCAGGCCGCTTTTGGTGATGATTTCGATGAACTGGTCTTTCCTCCGGCAGCGGATCAAAGAATCCAGTTGCGTGTTCGGTGGAAATCCTTGAAGAGAGAACAGTCTGCTGCGGATCTATCAGACGGTACATTACGGTTTCTGTTTTTACTGACCGTCCTGGCGAGTCCATCACCTGCGCCAGTTATCGCCATAGATGAGCCTGAAACCGGGCTCCATCCTTCGATGCTCCCCATCGTGGCCGAGTACGCGGCCGACGCCGCCACCCGGTCGCAGATCATCATGACGACCCATTCACCGCAGTTCCTTGATGCTTTTAAAGAAGTACGTCCCACAACCACTGTGGCAAAGTGGGAAAACGGCGAAACAACCCTGCATACCTTGAGCGATGAAAAACTTAATTACTGGCTTCGAGAATACTCACTTGGGAGCCTGTTTCGGTCAGGTGAACTGGAGCAGATGCAATGAAGTTCGTCCTATTTGTGGAGGGATATACGGAAGACAAGGCATTGCCGAAGGTCACCAACGGCAGAGAGCTTTTCGGCAGGCTTGATCCTAATGTTGCTTACGGTAAGTGTCCCAGACTCCGTGAGCTCTTGGATGTGATGCTGACGTTGGCTGATAAGGCTTCATAGCATGGAATCCACAGCTTCAAGCGAAGTAAAAGCCAGTTTTGAAGCCCTGCTGAGCGAGGGAGAGGATCTCGTCAATACACGCCGCAGCGGCGCGAAAAAGGCCAGAAAGTGGTGTTTATCAGTCCGAGATTGGCTGAAAGCTCAGCTACCGGAAGCCGGATTGGCTGAGGATGTTACGCTTGCGCTTCCAACCTTTGACCCAACGCATACCGGCAGAGGCCTGCGGTCACCTGATCAAAAGGAGGATCACCGGCTCAAGCCTCAGCCTTTCAATTAAACGGGCAACATTGGCTTTCAGAGAGACTTATTACCCCTTCTAGAAATACTCCCTGTCTTCCATAAATCGAGAATTTATTTCTTCTAAGGCAATTCCATCGCCATTGTCTTTAATTTCGATATCTGTTACAGCCTGAAGACCATTAACAACGAAAGATATTTCGACTGAAGAGGCATTAGCATCAAAGCCATTCCAAATATAAAAAAAGCCCTAAGGGGAATGACTATTGAAAAAGCGATTGCTGAATATGCACGAAGAAGTATTTTAAGAATCCGTTGTATCCCAGGTGTTGTAATCGCGACGTTTGCACCTTTCATTACTATCCTTGACTACTGCGCTGAAAATCATTTGTGAATAACTTCGCAGTCTTATCTTGTTAAATCTGACCCTTACACACAATTAAGATCGACGGGCAATCCAACATCCCTCAACTCTTTAGCCAAAGTATCTACCGTCACCAGAAGGCGCGCGGCGTGTATTTGTGGTCCACGGCAAGGACGAGGCATCTGACTATCAAGGAGTGCTCTTTATTCCACATGATGATAGAGGCGCATGGGAACTTGTTCATTGCGTCGGTTTCTTGAGTTGTGGTTTGAATGAGGTGGATCAAAGGCCAGCAGGTTTCAAACCGGTGTGCATGGGCCGGCACTCATGCATCAACTTCGGTTTCGATGGTGTATTCCATACCGACCACGGCTCACTTCTTCCTCGCCGGCTCTCCTTTGGGCCAAAGGGACGCGACCCGGGCCGCCCGCGCGAGGCCGGCAAGCGCTTCGTCAACGGCTTCCGGCGGCAGCGCCGCCGAGAATTGGAGCTCCGCCGCCGAAACGCCGGAACCCGCGGCGGGAGAGAGCAAACGCTCTATCATGTCGGAAAAGGAGCTGAGAAACCGGTAGGCCTCGTCGATCTTTTGGAAACGCTCCGGGTTGAACTCGGGGGGATAACGGCGCACCATACGGCGATAGGCGTTCTCTATATCCTCGCTCCCCGCCTTCTCGGACAGATTCAGCTCATTCAAGGCATCCTGCCTGGTCATCGTCGCCTCCCCTTCCCTGCCGGCTTGTGGTTCCTGGCAATGATCTCCAGAATCGCATTATGCAGATCCCCCGCCGCTTCGTCGCCGGCCTGCATGCGGGAAACTGCGGCATTGCTGATAAGGAGCAACGGGCGATCCAGGTCGCGGCCGTCGCCGTATTTGCCTATTATCGCAAAGAGCCTGGCAAGCGAGTCGGTGCTAAAGCGGGCCAGCCGCTCCTTTTTGCCGCATAGCGCCTGCAGGGCGCCTTTGAGCAGCTCCTGCCGCAAGGAGTCCGCCCCGAAACAATTCCCGAAGGGAAGGCCAAGCCCTGAGGCCCCGGAAAAGCTCTCTATCGTCATCAGCATGACGACGGCGTCATCCATGACCTTTTCAACGGGATGGTCCGCCTCGAGCCGCTCCTCCAGGAGTTGCCTGAATTCGTCCCCGGTTATCCTTCCGGAAGGAAATCCCTTGGCCAATCCGACGGGAAAGGCGAATTCCGGATTTCCGGCGAAGGCAGCCAGCCCCTTGATCAGCTTTTTGCAGCTACGCGAGCCGTCCTCCGTCATCTCGTCCAGGAACAAACCCGGGATTCCGCGCCGTTTCGAGCCGCCCACCATGGTATTCATGACCAGAAGCGACATGAGCGACGTGCCCAGCCCCAGGGCCACGAAACCGTCCAGTCGATGGCCGCATTCCCGGCAGATATCGAGCATCCCCTTCACGGATTTGAGATCATCGCTCAGGAACATATGATATTCGGCGAATAATTCCCGAACGCCGTTCTCCTGAATCGGGGGGAGTAGCTTCAGCATGCCTCGGGCATGGGCGATCATGGAGCGGTCCCGCAACATGACGGCGAAAAAGGTCTGCAGAAGCGCCGCTGAGGGGTACAGACAGCCGGCTGCTGCGGCGTCGTCCAGCAAGAAGGGGAGATCCTCGCCTCCGCCGCAGAGAAGCCCGATATGCTTCTCCAGCACCGGCCCGAAAACCGCGGCCACCCTGCGTTGCTCGCGCTCGGGAAGCGTCGCCCGCCGCTTGGCAAGCTCCTTGAACACCTCCTGGTACAGGATGACCAGCGTGTCCTGCAGATCCTGATCCAGCTCCTGTTGCGACGACAAGAGGCGCGACAGCTTGTTTATCAGCGAGAGTCGTTCCTCGAAGGTCGCAACCCGTGCGCTTCTCCGCAACTCGGCTCGATCGGCCGCGGCCAGCGCATGCGCCGCTTCGAGCTGGAATTTCTTTCGGAGCCCGTCCCAGGAGGACCCGGCCAGCATCTCCATGCAAAGCGGAGCGGCGAGCGCCAGGCGCGCCCCATGGTCGGCGCTGCCCCGGGCAACCCGTCCGACGGCGGCGCAGACCTGCGCCAGCACCGGAGCGACCAGCACCCTGAAGAGCGCGGGAGGTATACGGGAGGCCGCCTGATGTTGGGCCGAGTCTATCCTGCGCAGATCCGCCCCGTGGACCCCGTTTATCCCCTTTTTCACGGCCGGCGCGCTGTTGAGCTTGCGCGCATCGCCCAGCACTGCTTCGAGGGTTTCGCACGCCTTGGCGTATGCGCAGGGAATTTCGGGGGCCGAAAACAGCGCTCCCAGCTGGCGGTAATCCTTCTGAAGCACCGCTTCCGGGGTCGCGGCGAAGCGTTCCAGCAGATTGCGCTCCTTTTTGCCGCCGACCGGCGCGGCCGGCTTTTGTCGCAGCAGTTCGCGCCGAAGCGTTTCGGCCGGCGCGGAAAGCCCGGCAACGGAATCAAGGGCCCCCCGGACATCGCGCCCGTCGAGATACTCCCCGACCGTGATCAGAAAACCGATGTCGGCCGTCTCGGGGCGCGCGTCGAACTCCCCGACCCGCAGCAGAAACTCCTCCACTCCGGCCGACGTCCTGAGCGCATGGCGGGCCAAGCCGCGCCAGATGTCGTCCCACTCGGCTCGAAATTCCTCCACTGCGGACTCTCGCGCCAGCGTTGCCAGGGCCCCCCACTCCCTGCCGCTCTTTCTCAGCCGGTCGAGCTCCTTGCGAATCCTTTTTACCTGGCCCCGGTTCATGCCTGCGCCGCCTTTTCCTCGGCCTCATCCATCACCTCCAGAAGCGCATCCTCAAGGTCGTCGACCCGGGCGTCGTCGACCTGGCCGCCGAGCGCTGCCGCGTACGCCGCAACCGCCGTTTCCAGCCGGTGACGCAACCCCTCGGGGAGACCGGCGCCGGCCGCAAGCCGGCGCGCCTTCTGGACCATGTAGTTGACCACCTCACGGTCCAACTCGACGGGGAGCTCTTCGCCCTCGGCGGAACAGGAGCGGGCATCCATGGTCACCTCCCGCCGGTTGCCGTATCCCTTTTGCTCCACGACGACATGGATGATCCCGTCGCGGTCGTAGGAGAGCTCGGCGATGACCGGGGATCCCTCCGGCGCGGGCTTCAGATCGAACGTGAACGACCCGATCAGGCTGTTCTCCTTGCAGGAGTGGCTTTCACCCTGGAAAACCTCTATCTCGACCTCCCTTTGATTATCGTGCGAGCTGTGGTACATCTCCGATTTACGGGCCGGTATGCGCGTGTTGCGGCGGATTATGGCGGAGAAATAGTCCGCCTCGCCGGTCTCGTAGTCGATCTCGTCGATGGTCCTGATGCCCAGGGAATGTGCCGTCACATCCAGAAGAATCCGCCCCAGGGGTTCGCCGGCGATGAGGCCGTGTTGCACGGAAGCGCCCAGGGCTACGCAGAGATCGGGATCGACGGAGTGGGTGATGGGGGTGTCGAAGAGTTCGGAAAGGGACTCCATGACCAGCGGGGTTTTGGTGGCGCCCCCGACCAGGATGACCCGGCCGATGTCGTCGATGTTCAACGACGCCTCGTGAAGCGCCTCCTTGACCTTGTCGAGGGTGCGGTCGACGAGGTCGCCTATCATCGCCTCGTACTCCCGGCGGTCTATTTCCAGATCGAGATTGAGCGGCCTGCCGTTATGGACCTGAAGGCCGACCTCCGCGACCCGAACGACGCTCTCGTCGGAAAGCCGTATCTTGACCTTTTCGGCGATGTCGCCGAGCCTGGTGCGGAGGCCCTGGCCGCCGTCCCTGGCATCGAAGCCGGAGCTGTCGGTAAGGTGCCGGGCAAGGTGGTCGGCAAGTCTCTCGTCGAAGTCGTCTCCCCCAAGCGCCGTGTCGCCGCAGGAAGCGAGCACCTCGCGGATATCGCCATTGAGCTTCAGGATCGAGACGTCGAAGGTGCCGCCACCCAGATCGTATACCAGCACGTAGGGAGAATCGGGCGCCGGTTCGCCGTCGTCCGCATACTGGTAGACAAGCGAGGCCGCTGTCGGCTCGTTTACGATCCGCACCACCTCCAACCCGGCCAGCTCTCCGGCCCTGATGGTGGCACGGCGCTGGGCGTCATTGAAAAAGGCGGGAACCGTGATGACGACCTTTTTCACCTTTATTCCTGACACCTGCTCCGCCTCGTGCGCCAGATAGCCGAGGATGCGGGCCGATACCTCCTCGGGAAGCAGCGCCTCGGTCCCCAGCAGGAGTCGTTCGTCCTGCCCCATCCGGCGTTTCACCGAGCGGACCGTAAGTTCGGGATATGCGGAAAGCCGGTTCTTGGCGCGCCGCCCCACGATGAAGACGCCGGTCGCCGCATCGAGGCTCACCACGGACGGGACGATGCCCGATCCCTCCTCTATGGCAAGCACCTCGGGCGCCCCGTTGCGGATGAGCGCGATGCAGGAGTTGGTCGTCCCCAGGTCGATTCCGAATAAAGATGTCTCGTTCATATGCATTGCTCGCTTTTGGCCGCAAGGGCCTGTAAATTTGCGTCATCGGAAAGGACGACTCGGGCCGGCCGGATGACCCGCCCCCGGTGAATGAAGCCGGGCGCCGACACATGCATGACGACGGGATGGTCGCCAAGCGGCGCGCGGTTCAGCGCTTCGTGCAACCTGCTGTCGTAGGGAACACCGCTTTCGCGGATGATCTCCATGCCGGCCTGGTCGCAGACATCGGCAAGCTTTTCCCAAACCATGTTCAAGGCGGAGAGGGTGTCGGCCGCGGCTCCCAAACTAACCAGAACGGCTTCCAGATGAAAAAACGAATCGGCAAGCTCGGTGAGGGGGGGCGCAGGGAGATCCTGTTGCGCCCCTTTATCCGTGGCGGCCTGCGCGTCGATCTTATCGGATATTTCGCGGACCAGGGATTCCTGCTGGATGCCTTGGCGGCGCATCAGCTTTTTCAGGTCGTTGAGTTCACCCTCCAGCTTCGCTCCGACTCCCGCCAGGTTTTCAAGATGCGGTTCAGCTCCCTTCCAAATCCAATTTCTGACGCTGTCGCCGATGCTCATTCCGTATCACCTGTTGTAGAGAGATTAACCTGACTAACGTGAAGAAAATGATCCATAACCCTACCGGATCTTCCCAAAGAAACGGAAACTATCACGAAATTGGTCACACTTTCAACATAATCTTGATTCATTCCCTCGGTTGCTGTTCAACCCGGATCTCTAAAAGTTCGGTTCTGATGGATAAATACTGGTTTGCAGCCACTTTGTGATGTACTATGATGACATCATAAACAGAATACGGAGATCTCCATCATGAGAAACACTGTACCCTGTACGCTTCGACTGGAAGAGGAAATGTACTCACGCATTAAGGAAATCGCCCGAGCACGGCATACGTCGTTTACCGGATTTGTTCAGGGGGTTCTTGCCGATGTATTGAAAAAGGAAGAGCAGAATTCACTCTACGACGCCTTCTCGCAGGCGGGAGAGGACCACGACTCGGCGGATGTCGGGTTTGCCGTATCCGCCCAGCGTGAGGTAATCGAACGTCATGAATAAGCTGCCGAAACGGGGAGAAATCTGGCTCCTCGACTGGTCCCCCGCCCGCGGCTCCGAACAGGCCGGCTTTCGTCCAGCCCTGATCATCCAGACAGATGCCGCCAACAGTAATGCGGGATACCCGAACACCATCGTCTTGGCGGTCAGCACCAAGGGGAAACCGGTTCCCTTTCATGTCGCCATCAAGCCCAACCGTCGCAACGGGCTTACAGATGCCTCATTCATCAAGTGCGAACAGCTGCTGACCGTCGCGAAGGAACGGCTGGTACGGAAGTTGGGGAGCGTCGAGGACGGAGAGTTGCAGCAGATCAACCGTGCTGTCCGGTTGGTGCTAGACGTCGGCTAGAGGTTGGCTGCCGGGTGTGAATATTTCGAGGGGATAGCGCTGCAGCCTACCATCTCCCTTTGATGATACCTATTGACGATTGTGCCTCATTGTCTTACAGTTCTCTCTTACACGGAGGTTTCGCTATGGAAAAGAGCGCCAGCATAACGGTTCGAGTCAAACCTGCCACGAGAAAACGACTGGATGCCATTGCCCTCGCTACTCGTAGAACAAAATCCTTTGTGGTCGAAGAAGCCTTGGATCAGTACCTAGATGTGAATGAATGGCAGATCAAGGGCATCGAAGATGCGTTGGCAGAAGCCGACTCGCCTGATGCTGAATGGGTGGATCACGAAGAAGTGGTGGCCAGTGTGAGGGCTAAGGTTGCGCGTTAGATGGCTGAGACGTGCGTTGATCGATCTGGTCCAGGAAATGGCCCGAACGCTTTGCTTGAATGCAATAGCCACCCCCTTTTCAAAGGGGAACTTTTCTTAATCACCTGATCACCAGCCCTCATAAACAAAGGCGGGGAAAGCTTCCCCCGCCTTTTCAGCCTTCATCATCACTTCAATGCTTCGTCCTTCTTTTCCCTCTCATCGGCCATTCTCTGTTCGTGCGCCTTGTTGATCCGGTCATGCTCGGCCCAGTGCGCGTCCCAGTCCTTCTTCCTGACGAAATGAAGAAACACGCTGCCAAGCACGATGCACATCCCGAAGAATAACGGCATCACATTGATGCCGTTTGCGACACCATAAACCACGCAAGCGACACCGATGCAGAATATCAGAGTCTCCGCCCTGAAGATGCTGCTGAGGAGCGATTTTTTACCTTGATCATCTTTGTGGTACATCTTTTCCCCTTCTCACGCAAGGCTCGGAGCGCTCAGCCGCATGCCCTAGGCGGTGCGGCTGGTTACTTCGATGAGGTGGTAGCCGAACTGGGTCTTCACCGGTCCGAGGACCTTGCCGACTTCGCCGCTGAAGACGACTTCGTCGAATTCCTTTACCATCTGCCCCGGGCCGAACTCGCCGAGAGCTCCGCCCTGTCTGCCGGACGGGCAGGAGGAGTTGTCGCGCGCGACAACGGCGAAATCCGCACCGGCTTCGATCTGGTTCTTAAGCGCGAGACATGCTTCCTCGGTAGCAACTAAAATGTGACGGGCATTGGCTTTAGACATGGTATCTCCTTTTATTTGTTTGTGGCCGAAGCTGAATTCAGCCCCTTCGGCGGTCCTCATTGTAGCTTATGGAGTCGGTTTGATACAAGACGAGAATTCACTTGGTCAGCGATCGATAGCCACCGCTGCCAGGAGTGCTTCTTCAACTTGTACAAGGATATCGGAGGCAAGTGCGCCAATGCGCTCGTCGAGCTTGGCACGGTCAAGTGTGGTGATCTGATGACAGATGGCGGCGCTGTCGCTTTGCAGACCTGCTGTACCGGCTGGCAGAGCCACAACTGTCGGTCCGCGACGCGCCTGCGTTGACGAAGTTGAGACTGGAACTACGATGATGGAACGCCACCCTTGGGCCTGATTGAAAGCGTTGTGTGAGAGAATGATGACTGGTCGCCTGCCGGTCTGCTCCGAACCTGATCTGGGAGCAAGGTTGGCCCAATACACCTCTCCACGTTTCATGGTCTCTTCCCCTCATCGACCAGATGCTCCAAAGTAGCGGCTTCGAGCGCTTCATCCAGATCGGCCTCAGTTCCCGCCACCTCTGCAGCATAGCGGGCGATTTCCTCGTGTAGCGCCATCTTTTCCTGTTCCTGAAGCCAGTATTCCACCGCCTGTTTTGCCAATTGGGTGGCCGGCTTTTGTTGCCGATGAGCCGCGTCCTTCAGACGGAGGTAAAGCTGTTCAGGCATCGGAATGTGAAAATTTCGCATAGCTGCTGTTTTCATGGACATTCCTCCTGCCATCAATATATGGCAAAAACTATTGGCATGCAACTACTGACCTTCCGCTTTCAAATCGTCAATCGTCAATCGTCAATCGTCAATCGTCCATTGTCAATTGAAGTTCACGCGTACCTGACCAGCTCCGACATGTCGCGCACGGCCCGGTCCAGCCCTACCAGTATGGCGCGGGACATGATGGAGTGGCCGATGTTGAACTCCTCGATGCCGCCGATCGCCGCCACCTTCTTCACGTTCACGTAGTTCAGGCCGTGCCCTGCATTCACCCCCAGATCGAGCTTCCGGGCGAGCTTCACGGCGTTTTCGATCTTGATCAGCTCCAGCTCTTCCTCCTTCCAGGAGGCGGCCTCCGCGAAGGCGCCGGTGTGGATCTCGATATAGTCGGCTCCCGCCTTGTTGGCGGCCTTGATCTGGTCGGGATCGGGATCGATGAAGAGGCTCACGATGATGCCCCCCTGCTGGAGCTTCTCGATGGCGAGCTTGAGCGCCTCGTGGTGGATCCTGACGTCGAGTCCCCCCTCCGTGGTCAGCTCGGCCCGCTTCTCGGGGACCAGGGTGCAGACCTCGGGCTTCACGGCAAGGGCAATGGCGATCATCTCGTCGGTGGCGGCCATCTCCAGGTTCAGCCTGGTCTGCACGGTCTGGCGCAGTATTTTCAGGTCGCGGTCCTGGATGTGCCTGCGGTCTTCCCTCAGGTGGATGGTGATGCCGTCCGCACCCGCCAACTCCGCGATTGCGGCAGCCGCTACCGGGTCGGGCTCGCTGCCGCCCCGCGCCTGGCGAAGGGTTGCCACGTGGTCTATGTTCACTCCCAGTCTAGCCACGTGCGTCACCTCCCAGTGCCCCGGCGACGGCCGAAGCGATCTCGTTGGCCCAGTTGCGGATCTCCCCCTCGTCGCTTCCCTCCAGCATGATGCGCAGCAGCGGCTCGGTTCCGGAGTAGCGGATCAGCACCCTCCCCTCTCCCTTGAGCCTCTCCTCGACTTCACGGATCAGTTTGGCCACCTCGGGGACCAGCATGATGTCCGACTTCTCGGCCAGGCGCACGTTCACCAGCACCTGCGGCAGCGAGTGCATGACCAGCGCCAGCTCGGAGAGCCTCTTGGAGCGCCTCTGCATGATGGCCAGCACCTGCAGTGCCGAGAGCACACCGTCGCCGGTGGTGTTGTGGTCCAGGAATATCATGTGCCCGGACTGCTCCCCTCCCAGGTTGTACCCCCCCTTGACCATCTCCTCGACCACGTAACGGTCGCCGACCGCGGTCTTCACGACCTCTCCGCCGGCGCGCTTCATGGCGATGTCGAGCCCCATGTTGCTCATCACGGTCGCCACCAGGGTGTTGCGCTTCAGGGTCCCCTGTTTGATCATGTCGGTGGCGCAGATCGCCATGATGCGGTCGCCGTCCACCACGTTTCCGTACTCGTCCACGAAGATCACCCGGTCGGCGTCGCCGTCCAGCGCGATGCCGAGATCGGCACCGTGCTGCTTCACCGCTTCGCTCATCACCTCGGGGTGCAGCGACCCGCAGTCGGCGTTGATGTTGGTGCCGTTGGGCTTGACCCCGATGCTGATCACCTCGGCCCCCAGCTCCTCGAAGACGGCAGGCGCCACCTTGTAGGCAGCACCGTTGGCGCAGTCCAGCACGATCTTCAGCCCGGAGAGATCGAGGTCCTTGGGGAAGGTGCTCTTCAGGAAGACCACGTAGCGGCCGGCCGCGTCGTCGATCCGGTACGCCTTGCCGACCTCCCTGGCCGTCGGGCGCAGCGAGTCGATGCGCTTGGAGAAGATCAGTTCCTCCATCATCAGCTCCATCTCGTCGGGAAGCTTGAAGCCGTCGCGCGAGAAGAACTTGATGCCGTTGTCCTCGAAGGCGTTGTGGGAGGCCGAGATCACCACCCCCGCATCGGCGCGCATCGACGAGGTGATGTTGGCGATGCCGGGTGTCGGGAGCGGCCCGACCAGGAGCACGTCCACCCCCATCGAGCAGATCCCTGCCACCAGGGCGCTTTCCAGCATGTAGCCGGACAGTCGGGTATCCTTGCCGATCACGATCCTGTGCCGTTTCTTGCCGTTTCTGAAGATATAGGCGGCGGCCCGCCCTATCTGCATCGCCATCTCCGCGGTCATCGGATAGACGTTGGCCACACCGCGGACCCCGTCGGTTCCGAAAAGCTTCTTCATAAAGATCACCTCTGAAAAAATAATGAGTCAAACTTCTACGCTGCTGGCGTCATCTTCCGCCAAAGTTACTCCGTCGCTATACCCCATCCCCACCCCAGCCCTCCCCTTGAAGGCTCCTGAAGGGGAGGTAGCTTTTCAACCAAGCCGACTCTAATCCAGTCGTACGACTCTCCCTCCCCCTCCGGGAGAGGGGATAAGCCAAAGCTATCTCTCCCCTTCCCTGGCGAGCGTGAGGCTCACGGCGGCGGGGAAGATCCGCAGCACCTTGAGCTCCCGGTCCAGCCCGAAGGAGCTTTCCTTCGGTGTGAAACTGGCGGTCCCCTCTGCGGCGCCGCTCAGGTCGAGCCCGCAGCTGACCCTGCGAAAGGGAAGCCGGCAGAGCAGGATCCTCGGGCCCGAGATGGTAACCTCCACGCTCGCCGGAACTGGCGAGACCACTCCCACCCCCGCCGGAAGATACCGGACCAGCACGGGAACCTGGAGCTTCACCTCGCCGGGACGCTCGAGAACAACGCTCAGCCAGAGCAGCCCTGCCAGCAGCAGGGAGAGGAGCTTCACCCCCCCGGACCACTCCTGAGAGTTCGCCCTGGTCATTTGAGCCACCTAGGCTCCACGAGCCTGCGCAGCAGTTTGCCCAGCGCCGGAGGATCGAGGACGTCGGTCTTTTTACCGTCGACCACCACCGAGGCGGTACCGCTCTCCTCGGAAACCACGATCACCACCGCATCCACCAGCTCGCTGAGCCCCATCGCGGCCCGGTGCCTGGTACCGAGGCTCTTGCTCACCTCGGGATTCTGGGTGAGGGGGAGGAAACAGCCGGCCCGGGTCAGCTTGCCGTGCTGGATGATCACGGCGCCGTCGTGGATCGGCGAGTAGGGGAGAAAGATCGACGAGATCAGTTCACTGGTGACCTTGGCGTCGATGTCGGTCCCGACCGCAAGATAGTTGTCCACCTGGATGGCGCGCTCGATGACGATCAGCGCGCCGATCCGCTTCTGGGAGAGCCCGGCGACGGCGAAGACCAGCTCGTCGATCACGTCCGACATCTCGATGTCCGGGTCGGCGGCGCGGCTCCGGGTGAGCGTGGCGAACCCCCTGCGGATGTCGGTCTGGAAGATGACCGCGAGCACCACCACGGATGAGGCAAGGAAGGTGTCGAAGATGAGCTGGACGGTCTGCAGTGAGAAGAAGCGCGCCAGGAGGTGGCCGGCCGAAAGTGCCGTTATGACGGCCAGGATGCGCAGCGCCAGGATACCCTTGAGGAGCCTCGAGAGCCGGGAAATGATCAGGGCGGTCAGCGACAGGTCCAGAAGGTCCCGCAGCACGCCTATGTCTTGCAGGAGAAAATTCATCCGCACCAGTCGGGAAGCCGCTGCTTCCTGGTTTGGGCCGAGCTGCTACACGAGCGCCCTCGCCATGACCGCAACGTCCCTCATGGCAGCCACGTCATGTACCCTTACTATGGAGGCTCCATGCGCGATGGAGACGGCAACCGCCGCGGCGGTGCCGAACAGTCTCGCGTCCTCGCCCTTGCCCAGCACCGCGCCGATGAACGATTTTCTGGAGGGGCCGACCAGGATCGGGCGCCCCAGCGTGAGCAATTCGGAAAGCCTTCGGATCAGCTCCAGGTTCCCCTGGAGGCTTTTGGCGAAACCGATCCCCGGGTCGATCACGATGCGGCAGGGGTTGATCCCGGCCGCTTCGGCCCTCGCCAGCGAATCGCGGAGGTAATCCTTCACCTCTGCGATCAGGTCGTCGTAGCGGGTCTCCGCCTGCATCCGGTCCGGCCTCCCCCTGGTGTGCATGACGACCAGTCCCGCGTCCGCCCGGGCTACCGCCGCCGCCATGGCGGGATCGAAGCCGAGACCGCTCACGTCGTTCACGATCTCGGCCCCGGCGGCACAGGCGGCACGGGCCACCTCCGCCTTGTAGGTGTCGACCGAGATCGGAACGGAGAGTTTCCCCGCCAGGGCCTCGATCACCGGGAGCACCCGGTCCAGTTCCTCGGCGACCCCCACGGCGGGGGCATTGGGACGGGTGCTCTCCCCGCCGATGTCGATGATGTCCGCCCCCTCCCGCTCCAGCTCCAGGGCCCTTTCCACGGCGGCCTCCAGGGAGAAGAAGCGGTTGCCGTCCGAGAAGGAGTCCGGGGTCACGTTCAGTATCCCCATCACCTGCGGACGGTCGAGCGGGAGGGTGCGACGTGAGAGCTCCCAGTTCACCGGGCTTGCCGTCACGCCGTGACGGGGACGTCCGGAAGGCTTTCGCCCGCGATGACGCGGTCGACTTCCTCGCCCGTGAGGTTCTCCTTCTCGATCAGCGCGAGCGAGATCCTGTGCAGGGAATCGAGGTTGGCTGCCAGCAGTTGCTGCACCCGGGCGTAGTTCTGCTCCACGATCAGCCTGATCTCGTGGTCTATCTCGACGGCGGTGGACTCGGAGTAATTCTTCGAGGTCGCCATGTCGCGCCCGAGGAAGATCTGCTCATCCTTCTTGCCGAAGCTTACCGGACCGAGCTTTTCGCTCATGCCCCACTCGCAGACCATCTTCCTGGCGATGTCGGTGGCCCGCTCGATGTCGTTGCCGGCACCGGTGGTCATCGACTTGAAGATCAGCTCTTCGGCGGCACGCCCGCCCATGAGAACCGCGATGCGGTCCAGGAGCGATTCGCGGGAGTAGCTGTGCTTGTCCTCGATCGGGAGCTGCATGGTGACGCCGAGCGCCCTGCCGCGCGGAATGATGGAGACCTTGTGCACCGGGTCGGTCCCCGGGATCAGCTTCGCGACCAGGGTGTGCCCCGCCTCGTGATAGGCGGTGTTCTTCTTCTCTTCGTCCGAGATCACCATGGAGCGGCGCTCGACACCCATGAGGACCTTGTCCTTGGCGTCGTCGAAGTCGATCATCTCGACCATGCTCTTCTCCTTGCGGGCCGCGAGCAGGGCCGCCTCGTTCACCACGTTGGAGAGGTCGGCGCCCGAGAATCCGGGGGTGCCGCGGGCGATGACGCCGAGGTCGACATCCGGGGAGAGCGGGGTCTTCTTGGTGTGCACCTTGAGGATCATCTCGCGGCCCTTGACGTCGGGGCGCGGCACCACGACCTGGCGGTCGAAACGGCCCGGACGCAGCAGCGCCGGGTCTAGGACGTCGGGGCGGTTGGTGGCGGCGATCAGGATCACCCCCTCGTTGGACTCGAAGCCGTCCATCTCGACCAGGAGCTGGTTCAGGGTCTGCTCGCGCTCGTCATGCCCGCCGCCAAGGCCGGCACCGCGGTGGCGTCCCACGGCGTCGATCTCGTCGATGAAGATGATGCAGGGGGCGCTCTTTTTCCCCTGCACGAACAGGTCGCGCACCCGGCTTGCGCCGACGCCGACGAACATCTCGACGAAGTCCGAGCCGGAGATGGAGAAAAAGGGAACGCCCGCCTCGCCTGCGATGGCGCGGGCCAGCAGGGTCTTGCCGGTGCCCGGGGGGCCCATGAGCAGCACACCCTTGGGGATCCTCCCACCGAGCTTGGTGAATTTCTTGGGGTCCTTCAGGAAGGAGATGATCTCCTCCAGTTCGTCCTTGGCCTCCTCGATTCCGGCCACGTCCTCGAAGGTTATCCTCCCCTGGGTTTCGGTGAGGAGCTTGGCGCGGCTCTTGCCGAAGGCCATCGCCTTGCCGCCGCCTCCCTGCATCTGGCGCATGAAGAAGATCCAGACCGCCACCAGGAAGATGATCGGGAACCACGAGATCAGCAGCGAGAACCAGGAGAAGCGCTCCTCCTCGGGGCGGGCCGCTACCGGGATCTTCTTGGCGATCAGTATTTCGGTCAGTTTGGCATCTTCAGGCTTGTAGCTCCTGAACTCCTTGCCGTCCGCGTACTTGCCGATGATCTCGTTACCCTGGATGATGACGCTGTTGATCGGCCTGGCGACGTTTTTCACCTTGCCGGTTTCGACGGCCTCGATGAACTCGCTGAAATCAAGCTTCTCCTGGGTAGGTTTGGGCTTGTTGAACAGGTTGAACAGCAGGATCATCATCAAACTGATCACAAGCCAAAGCGCCAGGTTCTTATAAAATTGATTCAAGTTTCCTCCCAATTATGTGTATGGCTGCAAACCCGACAGGATTTCGGCCTGAAAGCCGGCAGCCGGGCCTGGTTGTCCAGTTATCTCTCTGCTGCGGGAGTCCTTTTCCTCATGTGGAAAGGATTTCAAATGAAAAGAAAGGATTACCACAAAGGGGGCATATTGACAAGAGCTTTAAGGTGTAATATCAAGAATTTCCACCCTTAAAGCCGCGCCGGTCGCGGCTGTCAGCCGGGCATGATCCCCCATCCTCACCCCCAAGACGCAAATGATGCGTCCGCAACTTACCAGAAGCGGTACCCGGCCCCGCTCGTTGTGCGGGATCTTCTCATTGATGAAAAGATCCTTCACCTTCTGCGCGCCACTCATGCCAAGCGGGGTGAAGCGGTCCCCCGGCGCAAACCCGCGCAGCAGCCAGGGAAACGGGGCCTTCTCAGGGTTGAGGTAGGCGACCCGGCGCGACCCCGGGTCAAGCTCCAAGGGTCGCGGCAGACGCTGAACCAGCAGGCGCCCTCCTCCGGGAAGCGGATAGCTCCCCTCCCCTTCGACGGCAAGCTCCCACCCGGGGTCCGGCGCAACCTCGGACGCTGCGAAGCTCAGCCGGCCGTAGCTGCGCGAAACGTGGCACTCCCCGGGAAGCTTGAGCCTGGAGTTGGGACGCTCCGAGGCGGTCAACCGGTCGATCGCCTCCAGATGGGCCAGGCCGATATGCCTCAGGTCGCCCCGCAGCTCCAAAAGCGCGCGCCGGTACAGGCGCAGCCTGAGGCCGCGCCGCTCCCGGGCCAGCGCCTCGATCTCCAGCACGATCGCCGATGGTCCCGAACGGGCCAGACGCGCATAAGCCGTCTCGGTCAGTTGCTCAAGGAGCTCCTCGTCGCAGGCCAGGATCTCAGCGGTCGCCGCCAGGCGCTCGGAGACCTTCGGGTTGTACTTCCTGAGGAAGGGGATCAGTTCGTGCCGGATGCTGTTACGCAGTATGGCGGTATCGGCATTGGTCGCGTCGGTCCTGTAGCTTAGCCCCCTCCCCTTCAGGTAATGCTCAAGCTCGCTTCGGGATACCTGCAAAAGCGGCCGCTTCAGTATCCCCCGGCAACCGCTCCCCATGGCGCTCAGGCCGCTGGCGCCGGCCCCGCGTAACAGGCGGATCAGGACCGTCTCGGCCTGGTCGTCCAGATGATGCGCCAAGGCGATGCTGGTGGCGCCGTGCTCCTTGGCAACCCGGGCGAAAAAGGCGTAGCGGGCCCTTCTGCCGGCGTCCTCCAGCGAGAGCCGGGAGCTCGCGGCAAGGGCCTTGACGTCGGTGCGCTGCAGCACGAAAGGGAGCCCGTATTGCGCTGCACGCCCGGAGACGAACTCCTCGTCGCCGTCGGAGGCCCTCCCCCTCAAACCGTGATTGAGGTGAGCCACCACGAGGCGGAGAGCCAGGTCCCCAAGCCGGGCGAGGATATCGAGCAGGGCGACGGAATCCGCCCCCCCGGAAACCGCCACCACCACGGTCTCACCGGTCTTGAACAGCCTTTGGCTCCGTACTTTTGCCAGGAGGGTTTTCAACTCAGGCGGGGCTCCTATCGGGAAAGCGGAAAGAGATGGTTCATCGTCCTCTTTTAGTCCCCTCTCCCCTGGTGGGAGAGGGCTAGGGAGAGGGGGGAAATGCGCCGCCTGCAAGACGGTAACCGGACAACGCCGGGTTCGGGAGCATTTGCCCCGGCTGCTCAATCCTTGAGCGTGCACTCCTGCTCCCAGGCCAGGTAGCCGTCGCCGGTGATGTCCCAGAACGATTCGATGCGGCCGGCATAGTAGTCGAGCTGGCTGCACTCCGACTCGATCGCCTGCAGGAACTTGAGCGAAATGAGCTGGTGGCCGTGCAGGAACCGGTAAAAGGCCCTGATCCCGGCGAGGTACCCCTCGATTTCCGAGGCCATCGGCTCCATGGTATTGGCTATGTACCAGTTGCCGGCGAACTGGCGCACCATGCCCGGGCGCTCCTCGAAGATGCTGCGGCTCTTGATGGAAACCACGAAATCCCTGATGAAATAGTCGGCGGCGCCTGCCAGCCCGGTCGCCTCTTCGGGGGAGAGGCCGGCCTCCATGCTCTCGCAGTAGAAGCGATGCAAAAGATCGCTGCACAGCTTGTCAACCCGCAGTTCGTCCTCAAGGGTGGTCGGGACGAAATCCCGCTTGTCCACCTTCAACACATCAAACCCCTCTTCGCAAAGCTCTGCCATGGTGCCCTCACCTTATAAAAATCGTCGTTCAACGTTCTACGTTCTACGTTCTCATAGCCGTGTTTCGCACCTATCACTGCCGTCTCGGATCGAGCGCGTCCCGGAGCCCTTCCCCTACCAGGTTGTAGGAGAGCACCGTGACCAGGATCGCCACTCCGGGAAAAAGGGAGAGCCACCAGGCGAACTCGATGTAATCCTTGCCGGAGGTGAGTATGTTCCCCCAACTGGGCGTCGGCGGCTGTACCCCGATCCCCAGAAAGGAGAGGGCTGACTCGGTCAGGATCGCCCCTGCCACGCCGAGGGTCGCGGAAACCAGGACCGGCGAAAGGGCGTTGGGGAGGATGTGGCGAAAGATGATCCTTCGGTCCGAGGCGCCCAGTACCCGGGCCGCCAGCACGAAGTCCCTGCTCTTTAGCGAAAGCACCTCGGCCCGGACCAGACGCGCCACCCCCATCCATCCGGTAAGGCCGATGATCACCATGATGTACCAGATGGACGGCTCAAGCATGGCGATCACGGCAAGTATCAGGAAGAAGGTGGGAAAGCAGAGCATGATGTCTACCAGCCGCATCAAGAAGGCATCGAGCCAGCCGCCATAAAAGCCTGCAAAAAGGCCGACCACGGTCCCGATCAGGACGGCGATGCCGACTGCGACAAAGCCTACTTTCAGGGAGACCCTCGCTCCGTAGACCACCCGGGTGAAGACGTCGCGCCCCAACTCGTCGGTGCCGAACCAGTGGCTGGTCGAGGGGGGAAGCAGCACGTGCCAGGCGTCTATGGTATCCGGGGCGTAGGGGGTGAGGAAAGCCGCCCCCAGGGAGAGCAGGAAAAGGGCGACGATCAGCACCAGCCCCGCGACTGCAAACCGGTTGCTGCTGAAACGCCTCCAGAACTCACGATACGGTCCGCTCATCTGCGCATTCATAGCACGATTCCGGTAGGGGCGCCAGACCAATTTGCAGCGGTCGGCAGCAGGCGACGGCTGGAGCCGGCAGCGCCGCAAGGGTTCGAGGAAATCTGCAGGCAAGGGATCGGCTTCAACACGTCTACCCCCTCCCGTGGCGGATGCGGGGATCGGCGAAGGCGTAGCAGAGGTCGGCCAGCAGGTTCCCCACCAGCGTGAGACAGGCGCCGATGACCAGGATCCCCATGACCAGCGGGTAGTCGCGCGCCATGACCCCCATGTAGAAGAGCTGCCCCATCCCCGGGATGGAAAAGATGGTCTCGAAGATGACGCTGCCGCCGATCATGGCGGGAAGCGAAAAACCGAGCAGGGTGATGACCGGGAGCAGGGCGTTCTTCAGGGCATGCTTGTAGATGACGGCGCGCTCCCTGAGCCCTTTGGCCCGCGCCGTGGAGATGTAGTCCTGGGAGAGGACCTCCAGCATGGTCGAGCGCATGTAGCGGGAGAGGCCGGCCAGGCTGCCGAAAGTCGCGATCACCACGGGGAGGAAGAGGTGCTTGGCCAGGTCCCAGTAGCGCGCCAGGGGGGGAAGCTGTTCGCTCCCCAGCGAATGCAGGCCGGAAATGGGGAGCCAGTTCAGCTTCACCCCGAAAAAGTACATGCAAAGGAGCGCGAGCCAGAAGGTGGGGACCGCAAAACCGACGAAGACGAAGACCGAGATGCCGCGATCCAGCAGCGTGTCCCGGTGCACCGCGGCGATGATGCCGATCGGAATGGCGAGGCCGAACTCGAGGATCAGCGCGATGATGTTCAGCGACAGGGTGATCGGGATCCGCTCCACGATCTTCTCGGTGACCGGCCGGTTGTCGGGAGCGAAGGAGCGTCCGAAGTCGAAGCGGGCCAGGTTGGAGAGCCAGAGGCCGTACTGGACGTGGAGCGGCTTGTCCAGGCCGTAGAACTCGCGCAGGCGGGCCTTGGAGGCCGCGGACACCTTCGGGCTCATCGAGGTCTGCATATCGACCGGCTCGCCGGGCGCCAGATGGATCACGACGAAAGCGATCAGCGTGATCCCGAGCATCATCGGGAATAGCATCAGGATACGTTTTAAGAGGTAGTTCGCCATGGTCAGTGCACCTGTTCCTGCTTGGGGACGTACCACTTGATCAGGTTGTGCATGATCCCCGCCGGAGCGGGCTCGATCCCCCGGAACCTGGAGGAGACGGCCGGCAGGGCGTCGGGTACGTACAAAAAGGTGTAGGGCTGCTCGCGCGCCAGTATCTCCTGGATCTCGTAATAGCAGGCGCGCCTCTTGGCGACGTCGAAGGTCCCCCTCCCCTGGTCCAGAAGCCGGTCCACCTCGGGGTTTTTAAAGCGTATGAAGTTCAATTCCTTGGGCTCGGTCTTCGAGGAGTGCCAGATGTCGTAGATGTCGGGATCCTGGGAGATGGTCCAGCCGAGAAGCACCGCCTCGAACCTCCCGGTGTCGATGAAGTTGGTGATGAAGGAGGCCCACTCCATGACCCGGATCTTCACCTCGATGCCGACCCTCTTCAGGCGCTGCTGGATGATCTGGGCGCACTTCACCCTCTGGTCGTTCTGGTTGGTCATGATGGTGAAGCTCAGCCTTTTTCCGTCCTTTGCCAGGACGCCGTCCCTCCCCATGACGAACCCGGCTTCCCGCAGGAGCGCCTGGGCCCGGGCCGGGTCGTAGGCGGGATCCGCCACCTGCGCCTTGTAGGCCCAGCTCCCGGGTTTGTAGGGGCCGTGCGCGATCTGCCCCATCCCCAAAAGCACCCCCTGCACGATCTCCTCCTTGTTGATCGCGCAGGTGATCGCCTGGCGCACCCTGCGGTCCTGAAAGAGAGGGAGGCGCAGGTTGTACCCCAGGTAGGTATAGGCGGAGGCCGGATAGCGGAACTTGTTGAAGCGCGACAGGAACTCGGGGGTGTCGGTCTGGCGCTGATACTGCACCGGGGAAAGCCCCATCTGGTCGATGCCGCCCGACTTGAGCTCCATGTACATGGTCGAGCTGTCGGGGATGATCCGGTACACGTAACGCCCAAGGTACGGGGCGCCCTCCCAATAGTCGCGATAGCTCTCGAGCGTCACCTTCTGCCCCGGTATCCACTCCTTGAAGACGAAGGGGCCCGTGCCGACCGGGCTTCGCCTGAGCGGGCTCTGGGTGATGTCCTTCCCCTCCAGAAGGTGCGCAGGGAGGACCGGCATCCCCCAGGAGGCGAGCGCCGGGGCAAAGGGCTTGGCGTAGCTGACCCGGAAGGTGTAGGGATCGAGCGCCTGCGCCGTTTTCGCCTGTTTGAAGTCTTCCGAGTAGGCGGTGGGGGTCTTCGGGTCTATGACGACCCGGTAGGTGTAGAGGACGTCACGGGAGGTGAAGTCGTGGCCGTCGTGCCATTTGACGCCGCGTCGCAGATGGAAGGTGATGGTGAGCCCGTCGGCGGAGACCTCCCATGATTGCGCCAGGTCCCCCTCCAGCTTGTAGTTCTTGTCGTAGCGCACCAGGCCGCTGTACACCAGGCCGGAAATGTCGCTGGAGGCGGAATCGCTGGAGAGGATCGGGATCAGGTTGGAAGGCTCGCCGATGCTCCCGGTCACCAGGGCGTCTCCGGCTGCGGGGGGGCCACCCTTGCTGCGCACCGCCTTCGGCTCGGGCGCATCCTCGGCGCAGCCGGCAAGCGCCAGGGCGACCAGCAGCAGGGTGAGGCAGCGGGAAAGCGTCATTTCTCCCCGCTTTCCTGGCGGCAGCGCCTGATCTTCTCGGCCAGATCGGTCCGCTCCGGCTCCAGCTTTTGCAGTTTCTTGTACAGGGGAATCGCCTTCTTGAAGGAACGCGAGGCGCAGTAGGCGTCGGCCAGGTGCCCTATCACGGTGGCGTCCTCGTCGGAGAGCTCCGCTGCCAGCTCCAACTGGTTCACCGCCTCGGCATAGCGCTTCAGTTTGTAGTAGGTCCACCCCAGGGAGTCCAGGATGAAGCCGTCGCCCGGCTTGAGCGCAACCGCCTTCTTCAGGTAGGAAAGCGCCTCTTCGAGGTTCACCCCCATCTCGGCATAGGTGTAACCCAGGTAGTTCAGGGCCTGGGCGTCATCCGGGGTCGCAGCCAGCACCCGCTTCATCATGGCTACCGAGAGCTCCTTCTGCCCCGTCTTGTCGTAGAGTATCCCGAGCCGGAAGATCACCCGCGGATCCGCCTGCAGCTTGCCCTCCATCGCTTTCAGCACGCCGATGCCGTCCTGAAAGCGCTCCATCGACTCGTAGAGCCCGGCCAGGTGCAGGTGCGGTTCCACCCGCGCGGGGAGCCGCCTGATCTCCTCTTTCAGAAGGGCCACCCCTTTTTCCGGGTCGCCCTTCTCCTTGTACAGGTAGGCCAGGTGCCCGACGGCGTCCAGGTAGTACGGGGTCTCCCGGGGGATCAGGGAAAATTCCGCGATCGCCGGATCGACCTCATCCATCTCCTCGAACGCGGTGCCGAGATAGAAGCGGACCTGGTGGGCGGCGGGCTCGACCTTGAGGATCTCCTGGAAGGTGCTCACCGCCTCTTCGTAGCGCTCCAGCTCAAGCAGGAGCAGCCCGATCTTGCGGGAGTTCTCCAGGGTGGTCCCCCCCTGCTGCTGCAGCAGGACCAGGGCCGCGTCGAGCTCCCTTTGCTGGATGTAGAGCTGCGCCAGATGCTGGATCACGTTGAGGTTGGACGGGTTCATCTCCAGAAGGCTCTTGTAGCTCTCGATGGCATCGCCGATCAGCCCCTGGGTCTCCTGGGAGATCCCCATCTCGATCAGCGCCTGCTCGAAATCGGGCTTCAGCTCCACCGCCTTCTTGTAGTAGGAGAGCGCCTCGCGCGGCAGTTTCATCTGGTCGTAGGTCTTGGCGAGATAGTAGTAGCCGAGCGGCGATTCCGGCGACGCCTTCACCATCGCCTTCAGCGTGTTCACCGCCTGCTCGTACTCGAAGCTCTTCAGGTAGAAGATCGCCACGTGCAGGTAGACCTCCTCCTTGGTCGGGTCGAGCTCCATCACCTTCTGGAAATAGGGGATCGCCTCCTTCTCCCGCTGCATGGTGACCAGTATGTTGCCGGCCAGAAGCTGCGCCTGCACGAATTTCGGATCGATCCTGATGGCGACCTGGCAGTGGGCCAGCGCCTCCTCGGAGCGGTTCTGCTGCAGGTAGATCTGCGCCGCGGCGGTATGCAGGAAGGGGGAAGCGGGATCGGCCTCCATCGCCTGGTTCAGCAGGGTGAGCGCCCCGTCCAGATCACCCTCGACGGAACGCAGCCGGGCCTGGGCGAACAGCGACATGGTGCGGGATTCGGCCGTACTGACCGCCGGAGCGGAGGCGGGCAAAGGCTCCGAGGCGCGGGGTGTGGCACAGGCGCTGATAATGGAAAGCAGCAAGAGGAGGGTCAGACACTTCTTGGTCATGGGGTACCTGTGGTTGCCGGTTAAATGCGGGTCAAAAACCTAAAAACCGCGGCACCCGATGGGAGACAGCAGTTCCCGCAGGGTGGCGCGATTAATACATGAAAAGCTAACATAAATAGGAAAGAGCGTCAAACAACTTTATGCTAATTTAAACTGTTGCCAGCCGTCCCCATTATGATACTATTCTCAAATAATATCATCATCTTAAGGATGATCGATGGTCCGAAAGCTTATAAAATCGCTACTTAAAGCGGCGGCCTACCCCGAGCCCACGGCAAAGGTCCGTTTGATCGAGACCCATGTCTCCTATATCTTCATTAGCGATCACTACGTCTACAAGGTAAAGAAGCCGGTCGACTTCGGCTTTCTGAACTTCAGCACGCTGGACCGGCGCCGCTTCTACTGCGAGGAGGAGCTGCGGCTGAACCGGCGCCTTTGTCCCGACCTCTACCTGGGGGTGGTGGAACTGCGCGAGACGCCGGAGGGTGGCAGCTTCGCCGCGGGGACCAAGGTGATCGACTACGCCGTCAAGATGAAGCGGCTTCCCGAGGAGCGGATGCTCTCCCATCTGCTGGAGCTGGGCCGGGTCGAACCGGCGCAGATGGCGGCTATCGGGCGCATCCTGGCCGAGTTTCACGCCAAGGCGGACCGGGGCCCCCAGATAGACGCCTTCGGCGGCAGCGAGGTGATCAGGTCCAACTGGGAGGAGAATTTCCGGCAGGCGGCACCCTTTCAGGACGAGGTCCTCTCCCGGGGCGACCTGGCCTTGCTGCGCGACTGGGTGGAGCGCTTCCTCTCCGGCAACGCCGAGCTGTTCCAGGCGCGGGTCGCGGGGGGATTCATCAGGGAGTGCGACGGCGACCTGCACAGCGGGAACATCTGCCTCACCGACCCCATCTGCATCTTCGACTGCATCGAGTTCAACGAGAGGTTCCGCTATATCGACACCGCCGCAGACATCTCCTTTCTCCTGATGGACCTGGAATACGCAGGGCGCCCCGAGCTCTGCGCCCCCCTGCTGGAGGCCTACCGGGAAGGCAGCGGCGATCCGGTCCCCCCGGCGCTCCTCGACTTCTACAAGGGCTACCGCGCCTTCGTGCGCGGCAAGGTGCAGTGCTTCAGGCTCCGGGAGCCGGCAATCGCGCAGGAAGAGCTCGCCGAGGCGAAGGCCTCGGCCGGGCGCTACTTCCGGCTGGCCCGCGGCTACGCGCTCAGGTCGCGGCTCGCCCCGACCCTGATCATCACCTGCGGCTTGATGGGAAGCGGCAAGAGCGCCCTGGCGCGCGAGCTCGGCTTCCAGCTCGGCCTCACCCCGGAGCGCTCCGACCGGGTCAGAAAGGAGCTGGCCGGGGCGCCGCCGGCCGCCCCCGCCGGCGGCGCAGGGTACCACCTGGGGATCTACGCCCCCTCCTTTAACGAGGCGACCTACCGGGCACTGCTGCAGGGGGCGAAAAAGGCGCTGCTGGCCGGCAGGAGCGTCATCGTCGACGCCACCTTCCGACGCGCAAGCGACCGGGCCTCCTTCGCTCTGCTGGCCCGGGAGCTGGGAGTTCCCTTCTTCGTGCTGGAGACCAACTGCTCCGACGAGCTGATCCGGGAGCGCCTGGAGAAGCGGCGCCTGGATCCGGGCGAGCTCTCCGACGGCAGATGGGAGCTTTTCCCGAAACAGCGGGCCGAGTTCGAGCCGCCGGCTCAGGGCGAGTCGATCCGGGTCGACAGCTCCCTCCCCCTCCCTGCTGCGGTGGACCTGGCCCTCAAGGGGATGGGGTTGCTGCCATGAAGCGCTTCAAGGAGGTGGTGATCCGGCGCCTGAAGCTCAAGGACAGCTGGGCGATCTGTTTCGTCCTGGGGCTGATCATGATGAACTACCCCTTCGTCTCCATCTTCAACAAGCCGGCCCTCCCCTTCGGCATCCCGCTGCTCTACCTCTACCTGCTTTTGGGCTGGCTCTTCTCGATCTTCATCATCTACCTCTTCAGCCGTGCCGCGGCCAATGACACCGAACCCGGGGAGCACCCCTGATGCTCGGCGCGAATCTGGTCTGGGGCACGGCCCTTCTCTACATAGCACTGCTGTTCCTGGTGGCCTACTACGCCGACCAGAGGCACAAGGCGGGCAGGAGCATCACGGCGAATGCCACCGTCTACTCGCTCTCCATAGCGGTCTACGCCACCTCCTGGACCTACTACGGCTCCGTCGGCAAGGCGGCCACCACCGGCGTAGACTTTCTACCCATCTACCTGGGCCCCACCCTGACCGCCTTCTCCTGGTGGTTTCTGCTGAAAAAGATCGTCCGGATCTCCAAAGAGAACAACATCACCTCCATCGCCGACTTCATCAGCTCCCGCTACGGCAGGTCCCAGTGGCTCGGGGGGATCATCACGGTGATCACCCTGATGGGGATCATGCCGTACATCGCACTGCAGTTGAGGGCGGTCTCCACCTCGTTCACCATCATCACCGGGTACCACGAGCTCCATCAGGGGGCGGTGAACGGGATCCAGATCGCGCCGGGGCTCTTCACGGCGGGGCTTCTGGCGATATTCAGCGTCCTCTTCGGCGCCAGACACCTGGTCTCGGCCGAGCGCCACGAGGGGCTGGTGGCGGCGATAGCGCTTGAATCGATGGTCAAGCTGGTGGCGATGCTCACCGTCGGCCTCTTCATCACCTACGGCCTGTTCGACGGGGCGGGCGACCTGTTCTCGCGGCTGAACCAGAAGGATCCGGCGCTCCTCACCCGGCTCACCACCCTGGACGGGTCGGGGCAGAATTCCTACAGCTCGATGTTCAGCCTGCTCATCCTCTCCATGGGGGCGATCATGCTCCTGCCGCGCCAGTTCCAGGTGATGGTGCTGGAAAACGCCCGGGAGTCGCACCTGAACAGCGCCTCCTGGCGCTTTCCCGCCTACCTGTTTCTGATCAACCTCTTCATCATGCCGATCGCCGTCGCCGGCATCCTTTTGACCGGAAGCAGCGCCGGCGCCGACTACTTCGTGCTCACCCTGCCGATGCAGGCCGGGCACCCCTGGCTGGCGCTGGTCGCCTTTCTGGGCGGCTTTTCCGCCTCGGCAGGCATGGTGATGGTGGAATCGGTTGCGGTATCGACCATGCTTTTGAACCACGTGCTGATGCCGGTGGTGGTCAGGTTCAAGCCCCAGGCCTGGTTTCCGCTGCTGCTGATCAACCTGAAGAGGTTCGGCATCGTCTTGGTGGTCCTGCTGGGTTACCTGTACCAGAGCATCGTCGGGGAGAGCTACATGCTGGCCAACATGGGGCTGATCTCCTTTTCCGCCGCCATCCAGTTCGCACCGGCGCTGCTCGGCGGCCTCTACTGGCCGCGCGGCAACAAGCCCGGGGCGATCACCGGGCTGCTGCTGGGGTTCGCGGTCTGGATCTACACGCTGCTTTTCCCCTCGCTGATGCAGGCGGGGAGCTGGCACCCGGAGATCCTCCTGAACGGCCCCTTCAACATCGCCATGCTCAAGCCGCAGGCGCTTTTCGGGCTGACCGGGCTCGACCCCTGGAGCCACGCGCTCTTTTGGAGCATGTTCCTGAACATCTCCGCCTACCTGGCGCTCTCGGTACTGTACGGCCAGGGGGAGAAGGAAAGGGAGCAGGTGGACAAGTTCGTGCGCATCTTCGCCCCCGAAGACGACACGCCGCACTGGGAGACCAAGCGCCTCTCCAAGCCGGTCACCATCGTGCAGTTCGCCAACCTGATGTCGAAGTTCATCGGGGAGCCGCAGGCCCATGCGGCGATCGGCGACTATCTGGGGGACCGGGAGATCGACAGCCAGGGAGGGGTTTCCGAGTTCGAGCTCCCAAACCTCAAGCGTTTCGTGGAGAAGACGCTGGCCGCCTCCCTGGGTGGGGCCGCAGCCGGGGCTGTGGTGGAGAGCTTTCTCTCCGACATAGGCTCCAGGATGGAGTCGGTCTACGACATCTTCTCCACGGTGCGCACCTCGCGCGACCAGAGCCGGGAGGCGCTCTTCGTCCGGCTGCGCGCCTCCGAGATCATGAACCGCTCCCTGGAGCTCGACATCATCATGGAGGACCTCCTGGCCCTGTTGCTGCGGGAGTTCAAGCTGGACCTCTGCGTCATCAGGCTCCTGAACGACCAGGGGGTGCTGCAGGTCCGCTCCCACAAGGGAGAGGGGGGGGAGCGGATTACGGCCGAGGACCGGATCCTGGAGATCGACACCCATGTGGGGGAGGCCTTTCTGGGGAGAAGGACCGAGTTCTTCAACGATACCGCCTACATCACCAAGCCGATAGCCAAGGAGATCTTCCGGCGCGAGGGGATCAAGTCCTTCGCCCACATACCGATCGCAAGCGAAGGGGCGCCGCCGGTCGGGATCATCTCGGTCTTCTCCCGCTCCATCATCGGGCTCTTCACCGAGCAGTTCGTGGAGCTTCTGGAGAGCCTCGCCGGCCAGCTGGCCCAGGCGGTGCGCATCGTCGCGGAACGGGAGGCCCGCGAGGGGGAGAGGCGGCAGAAGGAGGCGGCCCTTCTGGAGAACGCCCGGGTGACCCGGGACCTGGAGCTCGCCAAGCAGATCCAGCTCTCACTGCTTCCCGAGTCCCCCCCGCAGCTGCCGGGGATGAGCATCGCCTGTCGCTGCACGCCCGCCACCCACGTGGGGGGAGACTACTACGATTTCTTCCAGAGGGGCGACGACCTGATCGATGTGGTGATGGCCGACGTCTCCGGGCACAGCGTCGGTGCCGCCCTGATCATGGTGGAGACCAGGAGCGTGCTGCGGGCGCAGATGCAGGCGGTCCGCTCCACCAGGGAGATCCTGCGGGTGCTGAACGAGCTGCTCTACGACGACCTGACCCGCGCCGAGCTCTTCATCACCATGTTCTGCGGCAAGTACGACGGCGCCACCCGTACCCTGAGCTACGCCAACGCCGGACACACGCGGCCGCTGCTCTTTCGCGGCGGAGTGTGGCAGGAGCTGGATGCCGAAGGGCTGATCCTGGGGGTGGAGCGGGATGTGCTGTTCGAGGAGAAGAGCGTGGCGCTTGCCGCCGGGGATCTCCTTTTCATCTACACCGACGGCATCATCGAGGCGGAGCGGCAATCGGGATCGGGGGAGCTTTTCGGCGTGGAGAGACTCTGCACCCTTCTGTCAGGGATGCTGGAGCGGGAGCCGGAAGAGATCATCGAGAAGGTCATGACCGAGGTGGCAGCCTTCTCCCGCCCCGCTCCTTTACAGGACGACATTTCCATGGTAGTCATGAAGGTGGTAAAAAACGGCGCCAAAAGCGCCTCTTGCTAAAAGAGCCCGCTTATTGCACAATGTCATTAGAATTGTAGCGTACAGTACCTCACAACAAGGAGAAGACCATGAACCTAGTGAACGAGACGAGGAACGACGTCGTCATCCTATACGTGAAGGAGGAGCGGCTGGACGCCCACAACTCCGCGGATCTGAAGAGCGCGGTGCAGAAGCTTTTCGAGGACGGTAAGAAGAACGTGCTGGTCGACCTGAAGGAGGTCCGGTTCATCGACAGCTCGGGGCTCGGCGCCCTCGTTTCCGGATTCAAGAACGCCATATCCCATCAGGGGAATCTCAAGCTCTCCTCGCTGCAGTCCCAGGTCAAGTCGATGTTCGAGCTGACCCGCCTGCACAGGGTGTTCGAGATCTTCCCTTCCACCGTGGAGGCCATAGAAAACTTCAGCAGCTAAGCGAGGCGCCAGATGGAAGGAAACACGATCGAGGTCGACATAAAGGTCCCCAACAAGACCCGTTACCTGAGTCTGATCGGCAGGATCGGAGAGGACATCGCCCGCGAGATTGAGCGTTACAGCGGCGACAAGGAGACCCTCGCCTACCATCTGAACCTGGTACTGACCGAGGCCATGGTGAACGCCATCAAGCATGCCGGGCCCAAGGAGCCGGAAAAGCTGGTCCGGATCGTGATCAGCATCCACCTGGACGACCTCACCATCAAGGTCTACGACGACGGGCAGGGGTTCGACATCAACACCATTCCCCCCCCGAACTTCGAGGAACTGGAGGACCGGGGGCGGGGGATCTTCCTGATCCGCACCCTGATGGACTCGGTATGCTACCGCAAGAGCTGCAGGGAAAACATCCTCGAGATGAAGAAAAAACTGGTCTGATCCCCCTTACATCGCCCATTGCTTTCAATCGTCAATCGTCAATCGTCAATCGTCAATCGTCCCTTGCCCCTACCCCCGCCTGTAGCAGCGGATCACCATGACCGCACCGAGCAGGAACATCGGCAGGCTCAGCAGTTGCCCCATCGAGAAGAGCCCGAAGAAATAGCCCAGTTTTTCGTCCGGCTCCCGGACGAACTCCACCAGAAAGCGGAACAGGCCGTAGAGCCCGATGAAGGACCAGAAGACGACCCCGTCCCTGGCCACCTTTCTGGAGAGGGTGTACAGGATGATGAACATCACCAGCCCCTCCAGAAACGCCTCGTAGAGCTGGGAGGGATGGCGCGGCAGGCTCCCCCCTCCCGGAAAGACCATGCCCCAGGGAAGGTCGGTGACCCGGCCGTACAGTTCGCCGTTGATGAAGTTGCCGATCCGCCCCAGCCCCAGGCCGACCGGGGCGGCGAGAAAACCGATGTCGGCCAGCCGGTAGAAGCTCAGCTTGTGTTTCCTGATGAAGTAAAGGCCGGCCAGTATGGCGCCGGAGAGCCCGCCGTGAAAGGACATACCCCCTTCCCAGACCGCGAAGACCTTGAGGGGAGAGGAGAGATAGTAGGAAAGGTCGTAGAAAAGGATGTAGCCCAGGCGCCCGCCGAGTATCACGCCGAGAGCGACGGTGAAGATCAGGTCGGCGACGTCGTCTTTGAGAAGCGCAAGCCCCTTCCTCCTTACCCCTGCCAGTATGATGAAGTAGGCAGCCACGAATCCGCAGATGTACATGAGACCATACCAGCGAAATTGCAGCGGCCCCAGCCGCAGGAAGACCGGGTCGAAATCGGGAAATACCATTAAAACCTCGTGAAGGCAGATTAGGATCAGGTTAAGATCAGGTAAAGGTAAAGTAAAGATCTACTGCCGCAATTCCTTTGGCACGGCAGAACGATCGGCGCTCTCCCGCAGCTGCTCCAGCTTTTTTTGCCGTTGCTGAACGATACCCTCGGCGTGTTTTATCGAGGTCTGAATGGAAAGGTACTCGCTGCGTGACATCTTGGTGGTGTCACTCAGCCGCCCCCGCAGATCCGCCAGTGCCGACTCGGATTGCTGCAGATCGTACCTGGCCGTCAGGAAATCTTTGCGCCAGGTCCCCTCGTCCTTGCCTCCGTAGAGCTTCTTCCCCTTCTGGTCCTCGTCAACCTTGTCAACTTTGGCCTTTCCCGGCACCGGTTCGATTGTCTCGGTGATCTGCGGGGCGCCGCTCTCCTCGCCCACCAACTTCGCCTTCTTGCGGTACTTTTTAGGCACCTTGCCAAGGTCCTCGGCGAAATTCACCGTTCCGCCTTCATCGGTCCATTGGTAGGTCTCCGCTACCGCCGACAGCGGATAAAGCATGAGCATCACCACCAGCAATTTCTTCATATCCGTCTCCTTTGAGATCCAGGACAGCTATACGAGTGCCATCACCCCGGGGGCCAGGCGAAATTCCGACCGCCAAGCAGGTGGAAGTGGATGTGGAAAACCGACTGGCCTGCGCCGGCATTGTTGTTGTTAACCACCCGGAATCCGGCCTCGGCCACCCCGCGCTCGCGCGCCAGGTCGGCCGCGACACGGTACACGGCACCGATCAACTGGTCGTTCTCAGCCGTCAGATCCAGCGAGTTCGCCAGGTGCTGTTTCGGGATGATGAGAATGTGCACCGGCGCAACGGGATTGATATCCTCTATTGCGAAGAGCAGGTCGTCCTCATACACCTTTTTAACCGGAATGGCGCCGCTCGCCATCTTGCAGAAAAGACAATCAGCCATAAAAACCTCCTGTAGATGTGATCCTCTCAACGCTTCTTCAGATGAATGAGGAACTCCTTGTTTCCCTTGGGACCCAGGATGGGGGAGTCGCAGACACCGAGAACGAGCAGTCCCAGGCCCTCTGCCAGGGCTGTGATCGTTTCCACCACCTCGACGTGCTTCTTCTCGTCCCGGACCACCCCCCCCTTCCCTACCTGGCCGCGCCCCACCTCGAACTGAGGCTTTATCAAGGCAACAATGGTCCCCCCATCCCTGATCAGTCGAAGCGTGGGAGGGAGCACCTTGTCGAGCGAGATGAAGGAGGCGTCGATCACAGCCATATCGGGGATCTCGGGGAGTGCCCCGGGCTCCAGATGCCGTATGTTCGTCTTCTCAAGGCTCAGCACCCTCGGGTCCTCGCGCAGCTTCCAGGCCAGCTGGCCATAGCCGACATCCACCGCGATCACCCTTCTGGCACCCCTCTGCAGGAGGCAATCGGTAAAGCCGCCGGTGGAGGCGCCGACGTCGAGCGCCAGAAGCCCTTCGACATCGATGCCGAAGAGGTCAAGCCCCTCTGCCAGTTTGAGTCCGCCGCGGCTCACATACGGCAGAGGCTCTCCCTTGAGACGTATCTCGGCCGTGACCGGCACCATCAGCCCGGCCTTGTCCGCCAGATGGTCGTCCACCACCACCTGACCCGCCATGATAAGCGCCTTCGCCCTCTCCCGGGAAGGAGCCAGCCCGCGCTCCAGTACCAGTTTATCAAGTCTTTCCTTTACCACTGTCACCTCAAACTGCTAACTCTATTATCAGGCGTAGACGTAGGTCGGGTTAGCGCAGCGTAACCCGACGCCTGTACCGATTCGCCCGATGGACGGCGCCATCTGATATCTCTTCGGATGCATGTCGGGTTACGCCCTACGGGCTAACCCGACCTACTGCTTTACCACTGTCACCTCGAAGCATAATTCTCCCCCCTTTGAAAAAGGGGGGTCGGGGGGGATTTGGGCCAGGGTGCCACAGCGATCAGCTAGCGGCGGAGGCAAATCCCCCTAAATCCCCCTTTGTCAAAGGGGGACTTTCAACGGCGAACATAGCTACTAATACACCCCGTGCAGCGCCCCGCCCGGGGCGGCCAACTGGTCCACCTGGCGCTCCACCGCCGGATCCTCCAGGAGCGGCGGCGCATGGTGCGGCTTGACCCGTGCGTCTATCACCAGGGGCCCGCTGCAACCCCACTGCTTGCACGAGGTGGAGGCGCCCACACCGTAAACGTCGGCGGCGGGATCGGAGCGGGTGAAGGTGACCCAGAGGAAATTGTTCAGCGTAGCCGCGGTGAACCGGCTGTCGTCGGAGACGACGATGAGTGGGAAAGAGTCCAGCCCCGCCACCCCGTTCAGGCAGTCGCAAAGTCTCTCCATCTGCGCATCGGGTTCCCCCTTGCGGATGCCGCAGGCGGGCCCCTGCACGGCGAGCACGCCCGGCAGGCAGAGTGCCGGAGCGCTGAAGCCGTCGGGCAGCCTCAGTGCCGCGGGGATCTCGGCGCCCAGGCTGCGGCGCTTCTCGCCGACCGCGGCAAAGACCACCTTGGAGCCGCTGTTCAGGGCACCGCCGGTATAATCGAGGGTGTCCATGGTGGTTGCGGTCTGGAAGTGCAGGTCGCGCCGGAAATCGATCCGCTCCAGCATGTGGCGCAAAAAGGCGGGGATGTCGTGGATGTCCAGCTGCGGCGCGTCCTCGTGCGAGGCGATCATCAGGTACTTCGCCAGTGAGAGCTGTCCCTGTCCCAGGATCGCGTTGGCGATGGTGAGGAGTTCCTGAGGCGTGCGGCGCTCCCCGTAGGGGACGTAGCGCTCGCTTCCCATCGCCAGCAGCAGCGGATGTACGCCGGCCGCGTCAACGGCATGCACCGCACGGACACCGGGAATCACCGTCGGGATCAGCGGTCCGGTCAGTTCATGAATGAAGGCGCCAAAGGAGGTATCCTCCTGCGGCGGCCGTCCCACCGTGGTGAAGGGCCAGATGGCGCCTTCGCGATGGAAGACCTCCTCGACCTTCAGCACCGGGAAGTCATGGGCCAGGCTGTAGTAGCCGAAATGGTCCCCGAACGGCCCCTCGGGGAGGGTCTTTTGCGGATCGACGGTTCCGGTGATGCAGAAGTCGGCCTCGGCCGGAATCGGGAGAGATCCGGGGCGCGTCACCATTTCGATCCGGTGTCCGGCGAGCAGTCCCGCGAAGGAGAGTTCCGGCATCCCCTCGGGAAGCGGCATTACCGCGGCGACCGTCATGGCGGGAGCTCCCCCCACAAAGACGCTGACCCGGAAGGGAGCGCCCCGCTCCAGGGCCTCCGCGTGATGAAAGCCGATGCCGCGGTGGATCTGGTAGTGGATGCCGACCTCCGCGTTCGGAAGGTACTGCCCTCCCGAGATCTGCACCCGGTACATGCCGAGGTTCGAATGACGCAGCCCGGGAAGGCCGACGCTCTCCGAATAGACCTGGGGCAGCGTGATGAAGGCGCCGCCGTCGTCCGGCCACGATTTGAGTTGAGGCAGCTGATCGAGCGAGGTTTTATGATTCAGGATCGGGCCGTCGCCGACCCGCCTGGGCAACAGATGCCATGCTGCGGGAACGGCTTTCAGCAGGGAGGCGGGGTGCTTCAGGAAAGAGCGCGGATCTATCTTCAGTTGCACCAGCCGTTCCACCGCCTCAAGGGTGTCCCTGAAGATGAACCTGGTCCGATCCAGGGTGCCGAACAGGTTCCCCAGCATCGGAAAGGAGCATCCCTTCACCCTGGTAAAGAGCAGCGCCGGTCCCCCCGCCTGATAAACCCGGCGCTGGATGGAACCAATGACCAGATCCGACGAGAGTTCCTCGTCAATTCGTATCAAAGCGCCGGAGCGCTCCAAATCAGTCACGCAAGATGCAAGATTTCTATATCCCAACCAACTCCTCCGACTGACATGATGCTTGAAATCACGGATTTATTTTTAATGCACCCCCGCAGCCAAGTCAACACAAAACGGCTCAGGGAGTGCAAGGGGCCGGAGCCGGACAACGACCGTTCTGGCCTCCGGCTGAAACTTATAGAGAAATTTCTCAGAGCGTGGAACGTAGGTCGGGTTAGCCCGAAGGGCGTAACCCGACGCGCAGTCGATGGCATCGGAGAGGGTTGTCGAGGGTCGGCGTGGGGGTACTATCCGGAAACAGAACAATTGTATTATTGTGCATTTCTGTTTTATGTTACTCTCCGACCTGTATACTCGTTCCCGGTTTCCCAGCTGTCGCGCAGGAGCACCGGACGCCCTCGATATGACAGAGTGCCAAGGGTCCGCGCCAGGGAGTTTTCTTGCCCCGTTACACCATCTTCAAAAAAATCCTGGTCATCACGCTGCTGCTTTCACTGCTGCCGCTCCTCGTGTCGTCCGTGATACTCCTGGCAAATCTGCAGTCCATCAGCGCACGCCTTTCTGCCGAGATAGCCGAGTCCGACGACAGGCAGGCGTCGGAATCACTGCAGATGAGAGCTCGGGAACTTGCCGAGAATATCTCCGATTTCCTGCACCAGTGCGAGAGCGACCTGATGTTCCTCTCCCGCTCAAACCTGGCTCAGCCGGCCCTGCTCGACTTCTACCAGACCCGCCGCTCTGAAATCTGGCAACGAGGAGGCAGCGCGACCGCTACACAGGGAACTCATGAATTCGTGCCGCTCTACCGCTCCATTGCCCTGATCGATCGGACAGGACAGGAGAAGGTCGTGATCCGGGACGGCGGTTTTGTTCCGGCTGCGGCACTGCGCAACGTCTCTGACCCCGCCAACACCGAGTTCAAGAGCGAGGAGTATTTCAATAAGACCCGCGCCCTCAAGAGCGGCGAAATCTACGTCTCCCGTGTGACCGGATTCCATGTCCTGAAGCAGGAGCAGTTGGCGGGGGCGAGCGACCCGGAAAGCGCCTACGACGGGAAAATGTTCGAGGGGGTGATCCGGTTCGCGTCGCCGCTTTTCGACAGCCGCGGCGCATTCGCCGGCATGGTGCTGCTCTCGCTGGACCACCGGCACCTGATGGAGTTCACCCAGCACGTCGACCCCGGGAAAAACTTCTCCACCTTGTTCCCATCCTACATGAGCGGCAATTATGCCTTCCTCTTCGACGACGAGGGGTGGATCATCACCCATCCCAAGTTCTGGGACATACGCGGCCTCGATTCGGCCGGCAAACTGGTGCCACCCTACACCGAACAGACAAGCAAGGCCGACATAGAGAGCGGACGCATCCCTTTCAACCTGGACAGCGCCGGCTTCATTCATCCGAGCTATCCGGCAGTTTCGGCCGCAGTACGCAACCAGCGGGGAGGTTCCGTCGACATAACCAACGTCGGAGGAGCCAAAAAGATCATGGCCTATGCGCCGATCTTCTATGATTCAGGAGATTACCGCAAACACGGCATCTTCGGAGGGGTCACCATCGGTTTCCAGGTGGACCAGTTCCACGAAGCCTCCCGCAAGGGAAGCCGCCTGATCAACCGCCAGTTGGGCGAGCACCGCAGCACAAGCGCCGCCATCATCCTGGTGACGGCACTGCTGTCGGCCCTTTCCGCCTGGCTGCTCTCGCGCGGCATCAGCATTCCCTTGCGGCAGCTCACCGAAGGTGCCGAAAAGCTCGCCGCAGGCAACAGCAACGTCAGGGTTGCGGTCAGCTCGGCCGACGAGATCGGCGTCCTGGCAAAGACCTTCAACTACATGGCCGACGAGCTCGACCTGCGCAAACATAGCATACTCACCACGCTCGATGAACTGCGCAAGTCGAGGCTGGAGATCATGGACGAGCGCAACTTCAAGTCGAGCGTGCTGGAAAGTATCTCCAGCGGCATCGTCACTTTCTCGCCGGAAGGACGCTTGACCTCCATCAACGGCACCGGACGCCTATTTCTGGGCAGCGACATGGTGCCGGAGATGCATTACAACGAGGTGTTCAAGGGATGGGGCAACCTGAGCGACCGGATTTCCCTCGTCCTTGCCCGGCATTCCGGCTACGGCCGGCACCCGTTCCGATTCGACCGCGGCGCGGGGATGACGCACTTCGACGTCGGCTTTTTCCCGATAGGCGTCGACGCCGAGAAAGGGCTGACGGTAACGCTTCGAAATGAGACGGAAAAGGAGAAGCTGCGCGAAGAGATGATGCGGCTTGACCGCCTTGCCTCCCTTGGCAAGCTGTCGGCCGGCATCGCCCATGAGGTAAGAAACCCGCTGACCGGGATCTCGCTTCTGCTGGACGATCTGCACGACAAGGCGGCCTCAGGCTCCGATGATCAGGAGATGATTAAAAAGGCCCTGGCCGAGATCGAACGGGTGGAGCGGCTGATCAGCGCACTTTTGAATTACTCCTCCCCGATGCGGGCCGAATTTCAGGAGTGCGACCTGAACCGGGTGGTCTGCGACACGGTGCTCCTGATGCGGCGCCCCTGCGAGCGGCAGCAGGTTCAGTTGACCATGGAACAGGGAAAGGTCCCCCCCTTCCGGCTCGATCCGGAAAAGATCAAGCAGGCGGTACTCAACATCATCAGGAACGCCCAGGAGGCGCTGCCCGGCGGCGGCCGCATCAGCGTGGCAACCAAGGTCGAGGGAGAGTGCGCCGTGATCTGCATCGGCGACGACGGCTCCGGAATCGCGGCAGAGGATCTTCCGCTGATCTTCGAGCCGTTCTTCACCCGCAAGGGAGCGGGGACCGGTTTGGGACTCTCGATCACCCAGCGCATCATCGAGGAGCATCACGGCAGCATCCGCGTGGAAAGCGCACCGGGCGAGGGAACCCGCTTCACCATCGAACTGCCGCTTGCCGAGCAGTAAGGCCAGCGGAGCCTGCCTCCACCTTTCACCAACTCGCATCAAACTCCCCCTCGCCCTCCGGGAGAGGGCCGGGGTGAGGGAGCCGGCGAAGGGATGAAGGGAACCGGTTCATTGGTAGGCAGGTTATCGCTAAGGCAGCTCCCTCACCCGCCCTCCGGGCACCCTCTCCCGGGGGGAGAGGGTTTAGTTGAAGGTAGCTGAGGGGTTGGCTATCAGCCACATTCAGTGACGGTTTTGCATATTCAGATTGCAGAGATTGCAAGGAAAACCATGGAAAAGATTCTCATCATCGACGACGAAGCCTTCATCTGCGAAAACGTGCAGCGCATCCTGGCCGGCGAGGGTTTCCAGGTCTGCGCCGCAGCCTCGGGACAGGAAGCCCGGGAGATCGTCGCCTCCGAGGAGATCGATCTGGCGCTGCTCGACCTGAACCTCGGCACCGAAAACGGCATCGACGTCCTGAAGTCGCTCAAGGAGCTCGATCCCGAGCTGCTGGTGATCATCATCACGGGATACGGCTCGGTGGAGAGCGCCGTGGAATCGCTCAAGCTGGGCGCCTTCCATTACATGAAGAAGCCGTTCAAGGCCGACGCCCTGAGGCTTATCGTCAAGCTGGCCCTGAAAACACAGACGCTCAAGCGCGAGGTGCGCAAGCTGAAGCACGGCAACGGCGCCCTTCCCGGCCGCTCCCCCATCATCGGCAGAAGCGAGGCGTTCAACGAAGTCGCGGCACAGGTCCGGGAGATCGCCCGCATCCCTTCCACCGTTTTGATAACAGGAGAGTCGGGCACCGGCAAGGAGCTGGTGGCTCGCGCCATCCACGACCTGTCGGATCGAAAGGATGCCCCCTTCATCGCCATCAACTGCGCCTCGATACCGGCCGCACTGCTGGAGAGCGAGCTGTTCGGGCACGAGAAGGGGTCCTTCACGGGCGCCAGTGGCCGGAAAAAGGGTCTTTTCGAGGAGGCGCACCACGGCACGGTATTTCTGGACGAGATCGGCGAGATGGAGATGGGGATGCAGGCCAAGCTGCTGCGCGTGCTGCAGGAGCGCACCGTGCGCCGGGTCGGCGCGGTGAAGGACATCGGCATCGATGTGCGCGTGATCGCCGCGACCAACCGCGATCTGGCACTGCGGATCGCGGACAAGAGCTTCCGGGAGGATCTGTTCTACCGGCTCAACGTATTCCCCATCCACATCCCGCCGCTCAGGGAGCGTACCGCCGACATCTCCGCCCTGGCCGCGTTCTTTCTCGACAGTTTCAGCCGCGCCTTCGGGCGCGACTTCCGGGGCGTCTCTCCCGAGGCCGAGCATCTGATGGAGCAGTATGCCTGGCCGGGAAACATCAGGGAGCTCAGAAACGTCATCGAGCGGATCTGCATCATGCGCAGCGGACCCACCCTGCTCCCCGAGCATCTCCCCCAGGAGATCAGGTGCATCCAGCCCATCCAGCCTGCCGCAGCCGATGGGGCGGTGAAGCTCGCCACCCTCCCCCCTGATCTAGGCCTTGAAGAGGCGATCTGCGCCATCGAGAAGTCGCTCATCCAGCAGGCCCTCCAGAAAACCGGCGGCAACGTGCTGCAGACCGCGTCGATCCTCAAGATCCCGCGCGGCACCCTGCGCTACAAGATGGACAAGTACGGGCTGTAGGCAGGGCTCAAGGCACCTACCCGCACCGTTAGGATCCAGGCATTGCATAACCTGATGATTGGCACTAGAGCCGCTCTGCGCGCTTTGACTCGGACAAAATGTTCATCTCTGCTTAGCTTCTACCAACTCTCCTCCCCCCGGAGGGGGGAGGTCGGGAGGGGGGAAGAGCGCGGCTTCTTCTGAAGAACTGGCTGAGTTCCCCCTCCCTGGCCCTCCCCCTCCGGGGGAGGGGACATTACCGCCCCCCTTCCCTTCATATATTGGCAACTATTCGCCACTCAACTGGCGGGATTCAGCCACCAATCCAACCAATCCAATTCATCAACCGTTATTCTGAAGAATCCCTCTCTGCAATCTCAGCTAGTTACACAGATCAGCTTATGGCACCCCTGTTGCATTATAACAACGTATCGTATACACGACACGACGATTCGCTACAGCTGCCAAGCATCGAAATTCAGGCCCGGGCGCTACAAAACGCCATCTCATATTTAGCTGCAGATCCACCGCAACCAAGCAACATACCACCAAGGAGGAACACGTATGAATTTCAAGACCAGTTTGAAAGCTCTGGCACTCGGGGCCGCACTCGCCCTGCCGACCACCGCCCTGGCCGCACCGGCCCCGATCGTGATCAAATTCAGCCACGTGGTCGCCCAGCACACCCCTAAAGGACAGGCCGCAGATTACTTCAAGAAGATCGCGGAGGAGCGCACCAAGGGTCGTGTCAAGATCGAGGTCTACCCGAACAGCCAGCTCTACAAGGACAAGGAAGAGATGGAGGCACTGCAGCTGGGCGCCGTGCAGATGCTGGCACCGTCGCTCGCCAAGTTCGCACCGCTCGGCGTGAGGGATTTCGAACTGTTCGACCTCCCGTTCATCTTCGACAACTACCAGGAACTGCACAAGATCACCCAGGGTCCGATCGGCGCCAAGCTGCTCAAGAAGCTCGAGCCCAAGGGGCTTATGGGGCTGGCTTACTGGGATAACGGCTTCAAGGTGATGAGCGCCAACAAGCCGCTCAAGACCCCGGACGATTTCAAAGGGCAGAAGATGCGCATCCAGTCCTCGAAAGTGCTCGACACCCAGATGCGCTCCATGGGCGCCAACCCGCAGGTACTCGCCTTCTCCGAGGTCTACCAGGCCCTGCAGACCGGCGTCGTCAACGGCACGGAGAACCCCCCCTCCAACCTCTACACCCAGAAGATGCATGAAGTGCAGAAATACGTGACCCTGTCCGACCACGGCTACCTAGGCTACGCGGTCATCGTCAACAAGAAGTTCTGGAACGGCCTGCCGGCTGACATCCGCACCATCCTGGACGGCGCCATGAAGGATGCCACCAAGTACGCCAACGACATCGCCAAGAAGGACAACGACGAGGCCCTGGCCGCAGTGAAGAAATCCGGCCGCAGCCAGCTGATCACCCTCACCCCCCAGGAGCGCGCCGTCTGGAGAAAGACCATGAGCAAGGCCCACACCGAGCACACGGATCGCATCGGCGCCGACCTGGTCAAGGAAGTGTACGCAGCCACCGGCTACAACCCGAACTAAATCTTCAGCATCAGCACGCACGACGTGACACCAGGCCGCTGCGGCCTCCGCAGCGGCTTTTTATCGAGCTTTTCAGGAGCCTCCATCATGATGAAATACCTTGATCACCTTGAGGAAGTAATCATCACCTTCCTCATCGGCGCCGCAACGATCGTTATCGCCATTGCCGTCGCCCATCGCTACATGTCGGGCATGCCGATCCCCGGCCTGCAGGACTGGCTGCTCACCATCAACATGAGCTGGGCTCAGGAGCTCTGCATCTACATGTTCGTCTGGATGGCCAAGTTCGGGGCCGCCTACGGCGTGCGCTCCGGCATACACGTGGGGGTGGACGTCCTGGCTACCCGCCTGCCCGACAGCTGGCGCGTCAAGTGCGTCATGATCGCCATCGCCGGCGGCGCGCTCTTCACCGGCCTGATAGGGACCCTGGGCGCCAAGTTCGTCTGGGAAAACGGCATGCATTACTACGTGGTGAACAAACTGGGCATGGCCATCGGCGAACTTTACGAAGGACCGGTCACCCCGGATCTGGAGTGGCCCACCTGGATCATCTATTCGGCGATCCCTCTCGGTTCCTACCTGATGTGTTTCCGCTTCCTGCAGGTCGGCGTGGGCTTTTTACGCACCGGCGAGCTGCCGCATCACGATCATACCCACGTCGAGGGGATCGAAGAGGTGCCGGTCATGGATGCGACCGAAGCGCTTGAGGAATTTGAAACACATAAATTTGACAAGGATAAGGATGGGGGTGCCAAATGAGTACATCAGTAGCTGGCTGGGAGCAGTTCTCCAAGAAGAAGGCGGGTACCTGGTTGCTGGGTATCGCAGTCGCGCTTGGGGCCATAGCCATGCTCGGCAGCACCGGCATCGTCTTTGCCTTGCTGCTGGCATTGATGCTGACCGGCATGCCGATCTCCATCGCCCTTGGTCTCACCGTCCTCTCGTTTCTGTTCTTTTTCGCCGACGTGCCGACCGAAGCGGTGGCGATGAAACTCTTCACCGGCATCGAGAAGTTCGAGATCATGGCGATCCCCTTCTTCATCCTGGCCGGCAACTTCCTGACCCACGGCGGCGTGGCCAAGCGCATGATCAACTTCGCCACCTCCATGGTCGGCCACTGGCACGGCGGATTGGCACTGGCGGGGGTCATAGCCTGTGCCCTGTTCGCAGCGGTTTCCGGCTCCAGTCCGGCCACGGTCGTCGCCATCGGTTCCGTCATGTTGCCGGCCATGGTTCGGGCAGGTTTCCCGAAACGCTTCGGCGCCGGGGTCATCACCACCTCCGGTTCGCTGGGCATCCTGATTCCCCCCTCCATCCCGATGGTCATCTACTGCGTGGCCACCAACTCCTCGGTGGGCGCGATGTTCATGGGCGGCGTGATCCCGGGGATCATGCTGATGTCCCTGCTGGGCGCGGTCTCCTGGTACATAGCCAAGAAGAAAGGCTACCCGCGCATGCAGAAGGCCACCTGGGCCGAGCGCGGCAAGGCGTTTCGCGAGAGCGTCTGGGGACTGCTGCTCATCGTGATCGTTCTGGGCGGCATCTACAGCGGCATGTTCACCCCGACCGAAGCGGCTGCCATGAGTGCGGTGTACGCCTTCATCATCGCCGTCTTCGTCTACCGGGACGTGCCGTTCAAGAGAATCCCCAAGGTGCTGCTCGATTCGGCCAGCATGTCCGCCATGCTGCTCTACATCATCACCAACGCGGTGCTGTTCTCCTTCCTGATGACCCACGAGCAGATTCCCCAGCTCATGGCGGACTGGATCATCGGCCACAACCTGGGCGTGGTCTCCTTCCTGCTGGTCACCAACGTGCTGCTGCTTCTGGCCGGCAACGTGATGGAGCCCTCCTCCATCATCCTGATCCTCGCCCCGATCCTCTTCCCGGTGGCGATGCAGCTCGGCATCGACCCGATTCATTTCGGCGTGCTGATCACGGTGAACATGGAGGTCGGCATGTGCCATCCTCCGGTGGGGCTGAACCTCTACGTGGCGAGCGGCATCACCAAGATGGGGATATCGGAACTAACGGTGGCCGTGGCGCCCTGGCTTCTCGCCATGGTAGGGTTCATGCTGCTGGTCACCTACGTCCCGGCGATTTCCCTGTGGCTCCCCCGCGCGCTGGGCTACTAGCAGCAACCGTTTCAAGCAGTAGACAACCTGAAGGGCCTGTCATCAGACAGGCCCTTTTCTACAGCAGCAGGCCGGAACCGCTGGAGCTTTGCTACGCATGCCATTCCCAAGCTGGAGCTTGGGAACGAGGTGCGCTGGAGCTTGGGAACGAGGTGCGCTGGAGCTTGGGAACGAGGTGCGCTGGAGCTTGGCCGAGATGCGGCAGGAGCTTGAGATTCGGCAAGAGCTTAGGAATATGATGCGGTTTCCCCCACCATACCCTGGCCGGAAAGTGAAAGTGGGACTTGAATAGATGCACAGTTGAACGTTTGCCAGAGCCACTCCCCTTGCCCGTCCCCGGTGTAAAGCTGGGGCTTGCCAATATGGTCACGGTTCTGGCGATCTATCTGTATGGATTGCGGGATGGACTGACGGTGGCGTTGATGCGGGTGCTGCTGGGATCGCTGATTGGCGGAGTCTTTTTGGCGCCTGGATTCCTGCCGGGTTTGGCGGGAGCGGTCAGCAGCACGCGCCCAGCCCCCACTGCCATTGAGTTAAGGATTAACCTGCAGCGTCAAAATCCATCTACCAGGATCTGAAAGCGCCTGAATCGATATGGACGAACCCGCTCCGAGGGTAGTAACCGACCCCACCAGCGGCGAGAGCCAACGCGGTCTGTCTGATCCGGTCCAGCCCGACGCCGGGGATCACCAGGTCGACCGCCATCCCCTTCATGTGCAGACTGTTTTTTGCCACCCCTTTAGACTTGCTCCTCAGCCTGCTGTTGTAGGACGGGGACCGGTAGCCGGAGACGATGTGGATCTCGTTGCCGCCGCCCAGGCCGTCGTCGAGCCGGTTCAGGTACTCTATGACACGCAGATCCATGCTGGTCGTCTCATTGCTGCCGTGGCAGCGAAATAACCAGTTTATCGCCTGCAAGGCATCGTTGCAGTACTCCCCGAAGCTGTTGCGGTAGGTGACGCTCAACCGCTCCCCGATGTTCTGGTTGTAAAGAGAGAGTTTTCCTTCCGGCAGGCCACCATTAACCAGTTCCCGCTCCAGCAGGTCGCCCTCTATTATCTTGGCGAATGCCGACTTGGCGCCGAGTACCGTTGCAGCAAAAAAGGCCGAGGATTTGAGAAACATTCTCCGGCACAACATGGTATCTTTCAATTAATTCCTCCAAATTCAGTTAGTTATCAGCCAACTGCCCTACCTTGCTACCACAAAACCGCCGACAATGTCAACCTTTGAGCTTATACGACCCGCTCCGGTTGCGCCTGTATTGACCTCTACTATAATTGGAGCTTCTGCGAATGGCGCCTCCCGCCCGACGCTGACTCCCCTACTACTCTCCTTTGGTGCTGCATCCTCTGCCCAGCATTCCAGGGCAATTTTTTCACACGGGCTATGAGCTTATGCTATAATCCATGCGAAATCAGAGATAGGAGCAGATGCCATGCCAATGAAGATCAAAGAAGTCGAAGAGGCGACCATGCAACTGAGTTTAGAGGAAAGAGCTCAACTCGCAGGGAAAATTCTTCTTAGCCTCGACGAACCGACGGAATCTGAGGTAGAAAGGTTGTGGCTGGATGAAGCAGAAAGAAGATTGAACGAGTTCCGAAAAGGCAAAACGAACGGGACTCCTGCCGAAGAAGTATTCCGTCGTGCAATTGCCGAACTGGCATGAAACCGTATTTTCTACCTGATGCCGAAGAAGAGTTCCTCGAGTCATCTCGGTATTACGAATCCGAGGCTCCCGGTGTTGGTGTAGCATTCATCGTTGAAGTCCACAGAGCTGTTTCCACAATTGTCGCCCTACCCCGTTCAGCCCCAGAAGTCAGGGGCAGCATTCGCAAGAAAGCCCTGAGCCACTTTCCAACAATATAATTTATTCCATCGAAAAAGATCAGATCGTAATCATAGCAGTGGCGCACCACAAGAGGAGGCCGATGTACTGGCACCGGAGGCTGCGCAATATACGCATCCTGCCTTAGAATAAACTATTCCCATCCCATACCGTTCCTATTAGCCGATTGACATCTAGCCACTATCCCCGTACCAGATGAAGAGTAGCATTAATTAGATTGGCGATATGGTAAAATTGGTCATTACGCATAGTTGCGCCATCTGAAAAAGTCTTTCGTGCGATCAAGGAGTTGTTATAACTCATATCATGCCATCGACCGTTCTAGCATACTTCCATCCCCTGATCAGCAAGTGGTTCACCGAGCGGCTCGGTGAACCCACGGATGTGCAGCTGCGCGCCTGGGCCGAAGTGATGCAGGAGCGGCATGTCGTGGTCACAGCCCCGACGGGAAGCGGCAAAACGCTGGCCGCCTTCCTCTGGGCCATCAACCAACTGGTCACAGGCGCCTGGTCCCGCGGGGAAACCAGGGTGCTCTACATCTCCCCTCTGAAAGCCCTCAACAACGACGTGCGCCGCAACCTGATCGCCCCGCTCGCAGAACTGCACGATTATTTCGCCAAGGCCGGGGCGGCATTCCCGGTAATCAACGTCCAGACCAGAAGCGGCGACACGCCCGGAGACGAGCGCCGCAGAATGCTGCGCCATCCGCCTGAAATCCTCATCACCACCCCCGAAAGCCTCAACATCCTGCTCACCTCCAAAGGGAGCAGAGCCACGCTTACCGGCGTCGCCACGGTGATCCTGGACGAGATACATGCCGTGGCCGGCAGCAAGCGGGGTACCCATCTCATTACGGCCGTGGAAAGACTGGTGCTTTTAAGCGGCGAGTTCCAGCGCATCGCCCTCTCCGCCACGGTGCGACCGCTGGAAACGGTGGCGGAGTTTGTCGGCGGCCTGCAATTGGCCGGCAGGGCATACCGCAAACGGCCGGTGTCGATCGTCAGGGGTGAGCGCTCCAAGCGATTCAGCCTGCTGATCACCGCGCCGGAAGATGCCGGGAGCGGCACAACCGGCGAGGATCTCTGGCCTGCCCTGGTCAGGCAGTTCACCGGCATCATCGACAGGCACCGCTCCACCTTGTTCTTTGCCAACAGCAGGAGAACCACGGAAAAGGTGACCCGGCTCATCAATGAAGAGTCGGGCGAAGAACTCGCCTACTCGCACCACGGCTCGCTGTCGCGGGAAATTCGGCTGGCGGTGGAGGAGCGCCTCAAGCGCGGCGAGCTGAAGGCGATCGTAGCCACCAATTCCCTTGAGCTCGGCATCGACATCGGGAAGCTGGACAGCGTGGTCCTGATCCAGACTCCCCGCTCCATCTCATCCGCCATTCAGCGCATCGGCCGCTCCGGTCACGGTGTGGGCGAGGTAAGCTCAGGGCTGCTCTTTCCCACCAACGGCATGGATTTCGTGTCCGCGGCGGTGATCGCGCGCGCCATTGCCGACGGCGACATCGAGGAGCTGCACCCCGTCGAGGCACCTCTGGATCTGCTGGCCCAGATCATCCTGTCCATGGCGCTTGCCGAGGAGTGGCACCTGGACGAGCTTTACGAATTTCTCAAGACCAGCTACCCGTATCGAAACCTGTCGCGGCAGCAGTTCGACCTGGTGATCGGCATGCTGGAAGGGAAATATGCCGACTCGCATGTACCGGAGCTGCGGCCCAGGGCGACCATCGACAGGCTCGACGATACCATATCGACCAGGCCAGGGCTGTCGATGCTCATCTACATGGAGGGGGGCACCATCCCCGAAAGGGGGTATTTCGAGCTGCGCCTCAAGGAGTCCGGCGCCAAGATCGGGGAGCTGGACGAGGAGTTCGTCTGGGAGAGAAAGCTCGGCGACACCTTTTCGCTGGGCGCCCAGGTCTGGCAGATCACCGATATCACCCACAGCACGGTGCTGGTGATGCCGGCCCGAAAACCGCAACAGATCATCCCCTTCTGGAGAGCGGAGGAGCTCGACCGCGATTTCTACTACTCGGAAAAGATCTCCTGCTTTCTCGAATACTGCAACGAGAGGATCGGGAAGGACGGTTTGGTACAGGACCTGATGGAACATCATTTCATGGACCTAGGCGCCGCGCAGGCGCTCGAATCGTTCCTGAACCGGCAAAAAGAGTCGACCGCGGCAGAGCTCCCCCACCGGCACCATCTGCTCGTCGAGCAGTATCACGATCCGCTCGGGGGAAGCCAGGCGGAGCAAATCATACTGCACACACTGTGGGGAAACAGCATCAACCGCCCTTTCACCCTGGCGCTGTGCGCGGCATGGGAGAAGAGCTACGGCTATCCGCTGCAGGCCTTTTACAACAACGACGGCATCGCGCTGCTGCTCCCCCACGAACTGGACGACCTGCGCCAAATCCTTTTTCTCGTCGCGCCGGAGAACATCGAATCGCTGCTTAGGACCTCGCTTGAGAGTACCGGCTACTTCGGCGCCCGCTTCCGGGAAAACGCGGGACGGGCGCTCCTGCTGTCGCGAAGCAATTTCAAAAGGAGGATGCCGCTCTGGCTAAACCGCCTGCGCTCCCGGAAACTGCTCGCCTCGGTGCTCAGGTACCGCGATTTCCCCATTCTCCTTGAGACCTGGCGCTCGTCGCTGCAGGACGAATTCGATCTGACCAACCTGAAGCGTCTCATCGAGGAGATCCAGGACGGCGAGATCAGGCTCACCCAGATCCGCACCACCGTTGCCTCCCCGTTTGCCCAAAGCCTGATCTGGCTGCAGACCAACAAATACGTCTACCAGGACACCCCGGATGCCGCGAGGACATCGGCATTGGGCCAGGATCTGCTGAAGGAACTGGTCTTCGCCTCCCACTTGCGCCCCCGCATTCCGACCGAGTTGATCCGGCTCTTCGAGGCCAAGCAGCAGCGCACCGCCGAGGGTTACTCCCCCGATTCCGGTCGCGAGCTGATCGACTGGGTCAAGGAGCGGCTCCTGATCCCGCAGGAAGAATGGTTGAGACTGCTCGAAGCGATGGAGCGTGACCACGGCATCGATAAGATGGAGCTGATCGGGCAGATAGCCGAAAGGGTCGTATTTGTAGATTTTCCGCGCCGCCATTCTCACCCCATCCCCCTCCCGACCTCCCCCTTGAAGGGGGAGGAGCCCAAAGCTCCTCTCCCCTTTCAAGGGGAGGAGCTCAAAAGTCCCCTCCACTTTCAAGGGGAGGAGCCCAAAAGCCCCCTCCACTTTCAAGGGGAGGAGCGCAAAGCTCCCCTCCACTTGAAAGTGGAGGAGCCCAAAAGTCCCCTCCACTTTCAAGGGGAGGAGCGCAAAGGTCCTCTCCCTTTGAAAGGGAATGAACCCAAAGGTCCCCTCCCCTTCAAGGGGAGGGACAGGGTGGGGATGGGGGACGGCGCCGCCACTCCGTTGGTCGGCGCGATCGAGATGCTGCCGGAGATCGCGCGCGGGTTGTCACTAGAGTGGCCGGATCTCACTGTTATTCCTCTTGTCAATGACGTGAGATTGCAGGAAGAGCTGAACCGTTCGTTGCAAAAGATCAAGACCCGGCAAACCGGCGCTTATCTCGAAGATGCCACGAACGAAGAAGATTCACCTACGGTCAGCTTCTTAGGGAAATGGCTCTCCTATTACGGACCGGTCGAGCTTTCCTGGCTGCAACGGACCCTGGCGCTGCCCGAAGATCTGCTACAAGATGCGGTTCACGCGCTGGAGGAGACCGGGCTGGTCCTTCTCGATCAGTTCAAGGAGGAGAGCAGGCTGCCGGAGATATGCGACGCGGCGAACCTGGAATCGCTGCTCAGGATGCTGCGCAGATCGAGAAAACCGCTGTTCGAAGCGCTCGATCTGGCATATCTGCCGCTTTTTCTCGCTACCTTCCAGGGAGTGGTCCGGCGCGGCGATTCGGCAGATGACCTGCGAGACAGACTGGAGCAGTTGCTGGGCACCCCGCTTTCCGCCGGTGCCTGGGAGGAAGAGGTGCTCCCTGCGCGGCTGCAGCCCTACTTCAGCGCCTGGCTTGACAGCCTGATGCACACAAGCGAACTGTTGTGGTTTGGCTGCGGGCAAAGAAGGCTCTCCTTTGCCTTCCCGGAAGATCTGGACCTGTTCCTGGAGCGAAACGGCTTGGGTGATGATAAGGACGCGGCAATGTTAAAACGCCTGATACCGGACCCCAAGGGACACTACAGCCTGCCGGCCATCGGTTCGAGTTCCGGTCTGCCTGCCGCCACGGTGACGACCGAGCTCTGGAAGCTGGCCTGGAGAGGAGAGTCTAGCAACGATTCCTTCGTTTCGGTGCGCAAAGGGATCCTGAACCGATTCGTCCGGCGCGAGGCGGAGCACGGTAGAGACCACGGCAGAGGAGTTCGGCACATACCGGCCAGCCGCTGGAATCGGGCACAGGACAGCTCCGGCAACTGGTATCTGCTCCCAATGGAGCAGGGGTCGCCGGACGTGCTGGAAAGAGAAGAGAGGAACAAGGACAGGGTGAGGGTGCTCCTGGAGAGGTACGGGATTCTTTTCAGGGAGCTTTTGCTCCGCGAACTCCCCCCCTTGCAATGGGGCAAGCTGTTCCGGACGCTGCGCATCATGGAGATGTCCGGAGAGCTTTTGTCCGGCAATTTCTTCTCCGGCATTGCCGGGCTGCAGTTCATCTCCCACGACGCCTACCGTCTGCTCGACCAAGGTCTGCCGCAGGGCATGGTCTACTGGCTCAATGCCGCCGATCCCGCCTCCCTTTGCGGCAGCGGGCTGGAAGGTATCCGGGAGCAGCTCCCGGCCCGTCTCCCCTCCACCCATCTGGTCTATAACGGCGTGCGTCTGGTTCTCATATCCAGGCGTTACGGCCAGCAACTGGAGATAAAAGCGCAGCCGGACGACCCGCAGCTCCATGAGTATCTCGCGTTTTTCAAGGTGCTTCTGACCCGGGAATTCAACCCGCTGAAAAGGATCTCCGTCGAGCGGATCAACGGCCAACCCGCCATGGCATCGGCCTACGCCGAAGCGTTAAAGTCGTTCGGTTTTCAGGAATCGTACAAGGGACTGGAGTTGTGGAGGAGGTATTAGGTGAGGAACAAGTAGAACGGCTGTTAAATGCCGGACAGCGGCCTTCGCCAATTTCATGCGAATATAATTCAAGAGTGAACGGCAGCAGAGCGGAGGAGCCTGCTCAATATACAGCATTGACACCGGCATGTTGGTCATATAAAATGACCAACATGATTAACACGGGGGTCGGTCATGAAACAATACAATATTGCCGAAGCCAAATCTCATTTCTCAGAACTGGTAAAACTGGCCCTACAGGGGGAAGAGATTGTGATCGCCAGGGACAACAAACCCCTACTCAGGCTGTTACCAGTCACTGAGGTAAAAAAGGAGCGACTGCCAGGCTCCGCCAAAGGCCAAATCCTTGCCGTAGCGCCGGATTTCGATGAGCTGCCGGCGGATTTCAAAGAGTACATCTGATGCCGCGCCTTCTTCTTGACACGCATACCTTCCTCTGGTGGGTCGATGACGCTCCCCAGCTTTCTGCTGCGGTCCGGCGGGTGATTGCCGATGCAAACAATGTGTGCTATCTGAGCATGGCCAGTTGCTGGGAAATGTCGATAAAATCAAGTCTTGGCAAGCTAAAATTGGCCAAGCCCGTTGAGCGTTTCGTTTCGGAGCAACTTGCAGCTAATGGTTTTACTCTGTTGAACATCGAGTTACGGCATGCAGCAAAAGTCGAGAAGCTGCCGTTCCATCATCGTGACCCCTTTGACCGCCTGTTGATCGCGCAGGCGATGATTGAAAAACTGCCTATAGTATCGGCGGACCGTGCCTTCTCGGAGTACAGCGTGAAGGTTCTTTGGTGACGGCACGCTTCGCTTTTCGGCTTCGTTTCTTGCAACCAACTCATCTTCAACAGATGCTGCCTCATTTCCAATTTCAGGCCAGTCCCGCCTTGGCAAGAATCCCGAAAACCTTGACCAGACCGTTCACGGCTTTGGCAACTTTCTCTACTGTCTCGGTAATCTTCTGAAGCTCTTTCAACTTTTCCCGGGTGTCCTGATTAAGACGCAGCATCTGTTTCGCCTTTTCCTCCAAGGCAGCTGTGCTGGTATTGACGTCATCCAGGACGAGTTGGTTGTCCAAGTCCCGCAGGGCATCGGCCAGCTCATCCAGGAGGTCACGTTGAGACTGCGTCAACCCCGACTGCTGCAATGCCGCGGTCACTTCATTTTCCGCCTCCCGGACATACTGAAGGGTCTTTCGGATCTCGGTATTAGCCATTTTCCGCCTCCGTTGCAATTTCTTACCCGATAGCATTAATCTGCAGTGACAGAAACCTCCCTCCCTTCAAGGGGAGGGTCGGGGTGGGGATGGGGCGATACCGAAGACACGCTAATCGGATTGTCTTATCGCCTAATCCTCGATGGACTTTTTTGTCTTCTTAGCTGCACTTACTTCCTTGCTCAGCGCCTTGATCTCTTCAATTGCCTCTTTGAGATGCATCCTGGATCGTGTCTTCTCCAGGAGTGCATGATGCGCCTTCGCATAAGCCCGAGCCGCGGAGGCAACCTCATCGGACAGTTCAACTCCTGCGCGAGTCCGTGCCAGATCATCATAGACGGCGGATACAAGACATACATCAACCTGGTGCATGTTGTTGGCCACGGACTGGAAGCTACGGCCGAGTGCGTTGTTCTCGTAATTGATGAAATCGGTTTTGAACCTGTTAAGTGCAATGTCTTCAACATCGACCATTAGAGCCTGGATCAGAGGATCCGCCTTCTTGACCGTTTCTTTCAGAATTTCCGCTTGTCGATGCCTGACATAGATTCCTCCTGCACCACGGACAATCTGTCCGATGTCTCCGCCGACCTTGGTGAGAGGGTTTGCAGAGCGGTACTGGTCGTTATATGCATCTGTCGCGGCATCAACCGCTTTCCCGAGGTCCACTGCCGACTTTCCCAATGAGTCGGTATATTCATCGGAAACAAGCAGCGTCAGGATCTTCGAGTACTCCTTCAGTACCCCCAAAGCGGCATCCATTCTTTTACCGGCACCCTTGAAATCATGTTCCAGGGCGTAGGCATTCTTGATCTCTTCCCACGCCTTGATCGATTTGGAAGTATCGATGCCGGCACCGGAATCGGTCCCGTAACTGTACCGGCTCAAGGAGAGCAGCTTCTCGTTGCGTAGCAGGATTCCATAGGAACTGGCAAGAGCGCCTGGAACGGCGCTGTAATCCTCGCTGGCCCGGGCGAATTTCTTCACCTCTCCCACCTGTGATGGAGTAAGGACCGCACAGGCGGAGATGCTGCTGAACACCACGGCGGCGGAAAGAAGAATTGAAAGCCTTTTCATATTATTCCTCCATAGTGAACGATCTTACCTGTTGTAATACCTCGGCAAAGACCGTAAAATCCACGATAAGAGCAGGGATAGGCCCTGTAATGTGTTATGTGCGTTTTGCCGAAGGCGTACGTTTAAGATAGTCCAGAGGATGAGAATGCCGACAATTTCAATGTTTTGGAATTATCATCCGAATGTATTTTTCACCTGGCGAGCATCCGCCACCGCATTTCCATGTCTACTACAACGAATACAAGGCTTCTGTGGATATACGTACTTGCGAGATATTGGAAGGTAATCTTCCCAACAGACAGACGAAGCTAACCCTGGCTTGGGCTGAATTGCATCAGGATGAGCTGCTGGCTGACTGGCAGCTTGTGATGAACGGTGAAGAGCCTTTTAAGATATTACCTCTTCGATAAGGAGTGACAATAATGTATCCCTCGGTGAAAGAAGTTATTCCAGGTGAAGATTATATCCTTTCTGTTGTCTTCGATAATGGTGAGACCGGCACCCTTGACATGAAGCCGATCCTCAACTTCGGCATATTTCAGCGCATCAAGGACTATGATGCTTTTCGACGGGTTCGTGTTGGTTTCGATACTATCGAGTGGGACTGTGGAGTTGATCTCGACCCAGAATATGTATATGCAAAATGCAAAGTCGAGTGAAACTGTTTAGTCGAGCAATGAATTGTTGTCCCCCCCTCCCCCCTTTTCAGATGAACTCCTCGAAATAGTCCAGGTCCTTGTGGAAGGTCTCCTGCAGCCGCGACAGGGATATCAGGGCGATGACGAGGCAGAGCGCTCCTACGGCAAGCGCGCCCAATTCGATCCCCAGATACTTGCGCGCCACCTGGAAGAGCATGGTGATCGGAATGGTCATGCCGCGGACGAAATTGGGGACCGAAGTGGCCACGGTGGCCCGCAGGTTGGTGCCGAACTGTTCGGCCGCCACGGTGACGAAGATGGCCCAGTAGCCGATGCCGAAACCGAGCAGCCCGCAGATGCCGTAGAAAACCGCGGCAGTTACCCCCCTGGCGCTGAAATAGGCGGCCACGGCCGCCACGCTTAGCAGCAGGAAAACGAGGACCACCTTTTTCCGGCTCTGCAGCAGCTGGCTCAGCAGCCCGCTGGCCAGGTCTCCCGCCACAAGGCCGAGATAACAGTACATGACGGCGTTGCCGGCGCTGACCGTCCCCTGGACGGCGAGGACCTTGGCGAATTCGGGGGAGAAGGTAATGAGAACCCCGACCACGAACCAGGAGGGGAGGCCGATGAGGATCGAGTGCAAAAACCGGCCGAAGCGGTCCCGGGAGGTGAAGAGGGCGAGGAAGTTGCCCTTGGAGACCTCGTTGCCTTCCATCCCCTTGAACATGCCGGACTCGGCCACCCTAAGACGCAGCAAGAGGAGCATCAATCCGAGGACGCCGCCGATGAAAAAGGCGGTCCGCCAATCGAACGCCTTGGCAACGATATTGGCAAGGATGGCGCCCGACACCCCTACCGTGGCGACGATCATCGTGCCGTAACCCCTGATGGAGCGGTGCAGCACCTCACTCACCAGGGTGATGCCGGCTCCGAGCTCCCCTGCCAGGCCGACGCCCGCCACGAAACGCAGCAAGGCGTAGGCCTCGATGGAGGTGACCAAGCCGTTGGCAAGGTTGGCAAGGGAGTAGATGCAGATGGAGCCGAACATGATCTTCAGGCGCCCCTTGCGGTCTCCCAGTATGCCCCAGAGAATCCCCCCAAGCAGCATCCCCGCCATCTGCATGTTGAGCAGGAAGACCCCCTGATCGATCAATTGCTGACCTGACAGCCCGATCCCTTTCAGGCTCGGGATCCTGACTATGCTGAAGAGGACCAGATCGTATATGTCGACAAAATACCCGAGAGCCGCCACGATGACCGGCAGGCCGAATACCTGCCGCATTACCCCCCGTGAATCTCCGTCAATGGATGTCATACTTCCGCTCCGTTCGAATATGCCATTGTTTCACCTTTAGTCCGTGAGGGGGCGGCAGACGCGACCCGCGAGGCCACCCGCAGCGCAGGCGCAGCATACACTCACAATTAGCAAGTTTCAATGCCAATTTATTGCTGTCCAGGGGGATTCGTGATCCAGAGCTTGAAGCCGGGAAAGGTCCGTCAGCTGGAGCCAACCGAAGAAGCAAATGCGACCGCCACGCGATCTATTAGTCGAAACGTTCGTGGTCAAGGCGTTTGACAGCTGGTCAGGAGGGTCAGTCTGGAGTAAACCGGGGGCGGATCGAAAGCTGATGCAAGTCTGGTTTAGCTGGTTAACCGAAGGCGTCCTTTCGTCTTGACAGCTCGGCAAGGCACTGTTATCGTTTTGCCTAGACATGTAATCACTTTCGGGGTCAGGGTCAGGGTCAGGGTCATGGTAAGAACGCAGATTCAGTTATCAGAGGATCAGGTCGTCGCGCTCAAGAGGATCGCAGCTTCCCAGCATAAATCCATGGCAGCCGTTATCAGGCAGGCGGTGGATCTTTTCGCAAGATTGGGGGAGACCGCCGACCAGAAACAACCGCGGGAGCGGGCGTTGCGCGCTGCCGGACGCTTCAAATCCGGTACGCATGACCTTGCCGAAAAACACGATGATTACCTTGCTGAAGCATTCAGCGAATGAGGGTTTTTATCGACACCTCCGGTTTCTTGTCGGTACTGGACAGGGACGATTATCGTCACGCTGCATCAAGAAAAGCTTGGGTTGATCTTCTCTCTTCGGATGCGGAGCTGTTAACGACCAACTATGTTCTCCTGGAAACCTTTGCCCTCGTACAAAACCGTCTGGGACTTCCAGCAGTGCGGCTTTTTCAAGACGACATAGTTCCAGTTCTGCACATTGAATGGATTGGCAAAACTCAGCACGAAAACGCTGCAGGAATTTTATTGTCCGCTTTGCGTCGCAAACTCAGCTTGGTAGATTGCACCAGTTTCGCGGCCATGCGGTTGCTCGGAGTGACGACGGCCTTTACCTTGGACAAACATTTTAAAGAACAAGGATTTGACTGTATGCCTGCTGAATGAGAGCCGAGGGGGGGACGGTTCATCAGCATGTAATCTGTTTCCTGAGGTATAGCGCTGCAAATACCGATGTTCCAACCACAGTGGAAACAACCGGTGAATGCCCAAATGCAAGTAAGACGCGACTACATCGTGATGTAGTCGCGTCTTATTTCGTGTTTTGTGGTGGACGCTCATTTGAGAAGTTGGGTTTCGCTGTCAGGAAAGCGAGCTTGGAAAATGTGCTTCCGGCGACCTTGATCGATTCGGATCAAGGGAAGACTGTAAGCGCCGGCCTTGAACCCGTATGACAGATCGAGTTCGGCATTTGCCAGCAGATCTTGAATCCATTGATCGTCATTATCGCCGTACCTTAGCTCGATTGACAGTATGGCCCCCTTTAAATCCAAGAGAGAAGCGACCTCGCCTCCAACAGCCGAAGAAACGCTGGCACGAATACCTCGGATATGCAGCGCCACCTTCCCGGTTCGGAGCCCGATAGCGAGAGATCGATCCGCACCGGAATCAGATCGCATCACAATATCGGAATAGCACCCCTGCTTTATCAATGGATAGGATTCCCAGAAGCACTTGGCACGATTGTCATCCTTGAAGATTCGAACTACGAACTGAGGGTGAAGAATTTCATCAGCAACCTGCTCCTTTTTGGGGCGAGGCAATGCCTTCTGGTCCTCGATCAGAAGATAGTCATCATCTGCTTCCTTTTCCGCGTTCGGCGCATTAGCCTTGATATATGGTCGAATTCGGTTGAGATATGCTGCCATCTCGGACGGAGGGGTGGACATCTTTACGTGAACACCGAACTCTGCGTTCTGCACCGGATAAAGGCCGCGACGTATCTCTTGAAGAACCTCAGCATTCTTCTTTTCTTGTGCCGCCGTCTCTTCGTGCTTGCGTTCGTCTTCCCTCACCTTCTTGTAGGTTTCTGCCGACTCGATCGATACGGCGACGAGAGTTGATATGATCGACCCAACTAAGGCTCGTTTGCCCCATAGGGTGATCTTGCCATCCTTCTTGTAGTCGACCATCAGACCGATCGCCCCGAAGATGCCTGCCATGAGGATCGCGAGGAATTTTAATCCCGCGAGAGCAACATCAATCATGCTTCCCTCCTTGTTTCACAAGGACAAGACGACAAGCGCTTTCGTTATGGAATAGAAGCCGCCATCAAATTAAAACGGAAATTAAATTATTTGCAAAGGATATATCTATGCTCCTTCTTCCTCATGAGGACCTGGTGCGGTACATCGGGATCGTCTGTGGATGCTTCACAAAGGATGTTGCGAAGCGATGTGTCAAGCGGATCGGCGACTTGTTGACGGCTGGGCTGCGATGTTTGTCTGGCCTCCCTCCCTATGCGGAGATTTAGAGGGAGCACCGCACCACATCATGGCTGGTTTGACTTAGGCAATCGCCCTGCCTATAATTTGTTCATTCCGATAAAACGGATTACTCCACGTTCCCACCCTTACCGGAATCGGATCTTCTATTTCGACCGCACCGGCGACCGTGCGGTTGTGCGATGATCAGTTCCATTCCACTGGTGCTCAAATCAATTGGCATGTACGAGGAGGGGACATGAAAATGACAGATATGATAATTGCATTGGGAATCACCATCCTCGTGCTTATCGTAGAGTGCACTACCGCCTCTTCTCAACTAATAGATGGTCCTGTAGCGAGAGAACACCTTGAGCGACAGGTTTCAGCTTTGCTGTATCAGGAAAACTTCAGTGAGTTGGAAAGAATGGCAACCGACTTTCGAACAAATAAGTCAAAATTCCCTGATGGTACATCGAAACTGCGTTACTATTATGGGGTTTTTTCTGCACCCAAAAGTAGCACTCTTGAAGGCTGGAAGAGGTTCTTTGCCAAACTGGATGCCTGGCTACAAAAATATCCCAAATCAATAACGGCAAGAGTGGCAGCGGCTGAGGCGTGGATAGGTTATGGCGCAGAGGCTCGCGGCAGCGGGTTTGCAGATACCGTTACTGAAGAAGGTTGGCGCCTGCTTCATCAGCGCATGGAGAAAGCTTATTCGCTCTTGGCAAAGAAACCAAAACGACCGTCAGACGATTGCCCTCATCGCTATGATCTTCTGTTGATAATTGCACAATATCAGGGCTGGACGAGGCCTCAGTATGAAGCATTGTTTCATGAAGCCATCACTTTTGATCCTTCGTACCAAGTGATCAACGTCAACTATTATTCCCGTCCAACGACAATTATAATTCCCGTTTCGTGAGTTGTCTCGTTAAGGGGTTTTCGCTGGCAATTGCATCTCGAGTGGTCAATAGCGGTTACCTTTTTTCGCCT
>Ga0209212_1000157_pt1 | contig 134145 bp, 122 predicted proteins | sample RifGroC2_FD_183996 | JGI IMG/M metagenome (GOLD analysis project Ga0209212, IMG submission 183996) | Groundwater microbial communities from Rifle, Colorado, USA - Groundwater C2 (SPAdes) (version 2) | ecosystem: Environmental > Aquatic > Deep subsurface > Groundwater | place: Rifle, Colorado...
TAGAAATTGAAACTTTTGTAAATAATTTCTTTCTAATGTTTTATCATTGGTGGTTTTTCTCATTTTATGACAGGATTATAAAATTTTTTTTATTATAATTCTGTCAACGAATTATGTAACATTTACAGGGATGACATAAAATTTTCGCTTAATAATAACACATTTCCTCAGTGAGCAATTACAAATAAACATCTTGCAAATAAATAACATAAAAGTTATAATTTTACTACAAGATTTGCCAATATATAACAAGCATGATATAATTAACTAACACCAAATGCCGCCACGAAAAATTATTATCATCCACAAATCCATAGAAAAATACTTAGATAAAGTTAATAAAGAAGATTTTAAAAAATTATATAGCAGAATTATAAAATTAGCAGAAAATGGAACGTCAATTATCGAGGGGCGAACATATAAAATTATAAAAATAAAAAGCAAAATAAAACATTCAATAATTCAAATAAAAATAATTACAGAAAAATACCGGATTCATACAGCTTTAACAAATAATTATTTGTATCTCCTCCATGCTTTTGATAAAAAAAGCAATAAAACACATATAAATGATATAAATATATCTTTGGAAAGAATAAAAATGATAACCAAACTTTAATTATGAAAAACTATAGCAATTACATTAACAAAAAAATTAAAAAAGATCCTAGCTTAAAAAAAGATTTGGAGTATGAAAATTGGCTGTATGAAATATGCTTAAATATTGCAGCTCTCAGAAAAAACCAAGGATATACTCAAGAGACTTTTGCAAAAAAACTAGGAATTAAACAAAGCGCCCTAGCCAGAATCGAAGCAGGGCAAAACCTTAAATGTTCAACTCTTTGGCAAATCAGCGAAGTTTTGGGAATAGATTTAACAATATTTGACGCAAGTACATTTGCTGAAAAAGAAAAATTTTCCAAATTCTGCGAAAATTCCAATGAGGTTCAATGTTTAACAAATTCCACTGAAGAGAAAGGGAATTTTATAGATATAGAATATACAAAATTTAATCTTAATAACTTATTCAAATATGGACCAAGAACAAATTCAACCTCGTGTTAACAAGTCAACAGAAACTAAATATGCTCAATTAGTTTCTAGCATTATTACACCTTATGACGCTACGCTAATCTTTTATCAAGCAAAACCGACACAAATAAGCAATGACAATATTAAAGACTTCAAACCTACTACTGAAGAAGTAGCGAGAATAGTCTTATCGCACAAAGCTGCAAAAGAATTAAAAGAACTTCTTTCTAAACAATATAAAAATTTTTTAGAAAAAAATGAGAAAGCAACCAACAAAAACTAAATTTCTTCCCCTCTTCTTGACACATTCTATTTCTTCCCCTAATTTTAAATCACGCTTATAAATTTTTATGCAAATTTTTCTCTCTCTTTCAAAGAAGTCCTCAAAGAAAACCACTCTACGCTTAGAGAGAGCTAATTCACGATAAAAAAATCTAAACCATGAAAATCCCACTCTCTAAGCAAAATAGAGAGCCTTTTATAATTTAATCTTTAAAAATGCACCCAACAATTCTCAAGTTTGGAGGCTCCTCAGTCGGGAACGCGCAGAGGATACAAAATGTTGCAAAAATCATACTTTCACAAAAGGAAAAGTATAAGGTTGTTGTGGTATCCGCTGTACAAAAAATTACAGACTTGCTCATTAATACGGCAAATTCAGCATTGGAAAATAATGAATCCGAAGTTAAAAAAAATTTACAAATCCTAAAAGAAATACATTTTGAAATAATTGAAAAAAATATTGCGAATAAAGATCAAAAAATTATACATGAGGTATTTAATGATTACTTAAACCGGATTAAAAATATCTATCAAGGAATCAGCTGTTTAAACGAGCTAAGTCCTCAAACACTTGATCTGATTTCATCTTTTGGAGAACGCATGTCTGCCCAATTAATGGCATTCACACTTAAAAAAATGGGAATCAATGCACAAAAAATATCTGCTGCTGAAATTATTCGTACAGATGAAACTTTTAATGGTGCCAATGTGGATTTCCCTCAAAGTGAAATATTAATTCGCAAACACATTCACCCTCTTTTAAAAAAAAACATAATTCCAATAGTTACTGGATTTATTGCCGGATCAATAAAAGGCAATATTGTTACTCTAGGTCGCGGAGGTTCTGACTATACTGCCGCAATTCTGGGAATCTGCCTTGATGCTAAAGAAATTCAAATCTGGACAGATGTTAGTGGCATTCTAACAACAGATCCCAGAATCGTAAAACAAGCAAAAATCATACCTCAAATAACATTCAAAGAAACCGCAGAATTAGCTTATTTTGGAGCAAAAGTCCTGCATCCGAAAACCATCCAGCCGGCAGTGGAAAAAAATATTCCGGTACGCATTTTAAACACCTTTAAACCCGAAGATAAAGGCACTATCGTAGCATCAGGAAGTAAAAGCGATGAAATAAAAGCAATTTCCTTTTTAAAAAATATTACCCTAATTCGAATTTGTTCTTCAAGAATGCTTGGACAATACGGCTTTCTGGCAAAAATTTTTGAAATATTTTCACATCACAAAATATCCATCGATGTTGTGACAACAAGCGAAGTAAGCGTAAGTTTAAGTATAAACACTAAAGATTTAAAACCGGAATTAATTGAAGACCTTCAAAAATATGGAAAAGTACAAACCGAAAAAAATCTCGCCTTAATCTGCATAGTTGGCAATAAATTAAAAAACGATCTCAAAAAAGAAGCAATAATTTTTGAAACATTAACCAAAAATAAGATACCCACAGAAATAATTTCAAAAGGCGCGTCAAATATTAATATAACTTTTTTAATCAAAGAAGAATTATTAGAGAAAGCCGTAAAAGCTCTACATAAATCTCTTTTTGAATAAATTTTAACCAAAAAAAATATGAGAATAAGTTTAATCGGTTTTGGCAAAATGGGACAAGAAATCTATAAAATCGCGGAAAGAGAAAAAATTATTGTATCAAGCATTATTGATCCTCATCACCAAAAAGCAACTTGTAGCGGCATCACCCACCAAAGCCTAAAAAATACAGATGTAGCCATAGATTTCACTCATCCTGACACAATTTTGGAAAATATTGAAAAAGCCGCAAAAGAAAAAGTAAATTTAGTAATCGGCACCACAGGATGGCTGGACATATTACCCAAAGTTGAAAAAATTGTTAAAAAAAATCATATCGGTTTAATTTACGGATCTAATTTTTCCATTGGAGTGCATTTATTTTGGCAAATTTTGGAAGAAGCAAGCAAAAAATTTAATCTATTTCCGCAATATGATATTTTCGGCCATGAATTTCATCACAACAAAAAAGCCGATTCTCCATCAGGCACAGCACAAAAATCAGCACAAATAATTTTAAAAAATATAAAAAGAAAAAAAACATTACAAACAAATATTTTAAATCGCCCTCCAAAACCTAATGAATTACACTTCACTTCTACACGAGGAGGGTATATTCCCGGCACACATTCAATCTATTTCGATAGCGAAGCTGACACATTGGAAATAACTCATCAAGCCAGATCCCGCGCCGGATTTGCCCTCGGCGCCATTCAATGCGCAAAATGGATAAAAGGCAAAACCGGCCTCTACACCATAGAAGATTACATAAAAGAATTATTTAATTAAAAATGATCCCTAACCAATAACCTCACCACCATGCATTCACCATATTCCGGCACTTGGACTGCCCTAATCACACCTTTCAAACAAGATCAAAGCATTGATGAAAAAGCCTTAAGACATTTAGTTGAGCTGCAAGTCGAAGCCAAAGTAACAGGAATCGTCCCTGTTGGTACAACCGGAGAATCCCCAACCACTACTGCAGAAGAAGATTTTCGTATTTACAAAATTTGTGTTGAACAAGCCCGCAAACGCATAAAAGTAATGTGCGGTACAGGCAGCAATTGCACTCGCGAAGCAGTCGAACACACAAAAAACGCGCAAAAAGCAGGCGCTGATTGCGTTTTAATTGTTTGTCCATACTACAACAAACCAACTCAAGAAGGACTTTTCTTGCATTACACTGAAATCGCCAAAAATACAAAAATTCCGATTTTCATTTACAATATCAAAGGCCGTACAGCCGTAAACATGGAAACAGAAACCCTAAAAAGACTTTCCGAGAATCCAAAAATAATCGGAGTAAAAGAAGCCAGCGGCGATTTATCTCAAATGAAAAACGTAATCAAAGAAACTCCCGATGAATTTACAGTTCTCTCAGGCGATGACGGTCTCACATTGGAACTTATAAAACTGGGAGGTGATGGGGTTATTTCAGTAGCTTCAAACGTTCTGCCAAAACAAATCACTGATTTTGTAAATAACTCTTTAAACACAAATTTTAAAAAAGCCGAAAAACAGAACGAATATTTTAAAGAAATATTTAAAAATTTATTTATCGAAACAAATCCGATACCGGTAAAGTATTGCCTTTATAGATTAAAATTATGTAAATTAATATATCGACTTCCTTTATGTCCACCAAATTTAAATTCACAAAAAATTTTGGATCAAACACTTACGGCTTATAACTTAACCTAAAATATATGAAAATAATAAATAAAAAAATTTACATAAGCAAAATACCAATAGAAAAATTAACAAAAAAATACGGCACTCCAATTTTTGTTTATGATGAAAAAAAAGTTCGCGATAATTTTAGACGAGTTGCAAAAGCTTTCCAAAAATATTATCCAAAATTTAAATTGTATTATGCTATAAAAGTAAATTCCAATCCCGCAATTGCAAAAATATTAATTAACGAAGGCGCGGGAGTAGATGCTGCCAGCATTAATGAAATTTTATTAGCTCAAAAATTAGGATTAAAAAAAGAAAAAATCATTTTTTCAGGAAATTATCTTTCTGATGATGATTTAAAAGCCGCTATAAAAAGCCAAGCAATCATCAATTTAGATGACATCTCGCTATTTTCAAAATTGTTAAAATTCGGCCAACCTGAATTGATTTCATTTCGCATAAATCCGGGTATTGGCAAAAGCAATGTAGGTGAAGGCGCAACTACGGCAGGACCAAAAGCAAAATTCGGCATACCTCACGAAAAAGCCTTAAATGCTTATAAAGAAGCAAAAAATGCAGGAATTAAAAACTTCGGAGCGCATATGATGACAGGAAGCTGTGTTTTGGAACCTAAATATTTTCAAAAAATAACTGCTAAATTAATGGATATAATTGGAGAAATAAGTCAAAAATTAAAAATTGATTTTCAATTTATAGATTTAGGTGGAAGTTTGGGAATCCCATATAAAGAAGATGAAAAAGAATTAAACATAGATAAAACAATAAAATTAATCAGCAAAACTATAAAAGAAAAAGCAAAATACTATAAAATATCCGAACCTCTGGTTTGCATGGAACCGGGCCGATATTTTGTTGGAAATTCAGGATATTTAATCGGAAAAGTTCACGCGATCAAACATAGCTACAATACCTTTTACGGCACAGATATCAACATGAATATAGTCCCCCGCCAAATTCTCTATAAAGCTTTTCACAAAATTTATGTCGATAATAAAATTAACCAAAAAAAATTCGATACCCTTTTAACAGGACAAATATGCGAACAAACAGATGTTTGGAGTAAAGACCAAAAACTCCCAAAATTAGATTTAAATGATTTAATTTTAATTGAAAACTGCGGAGCCTACTGTTTTGGCATGAGTTACAAATATAATGGCCGCCTACTCCCCGCGGAAATTTTAGTTAACAAAGAAAAATCTTATATAATTCGCGAAGCTGAAAAATTCGAAGATATGATCAAAAACACAAAAATTCCTCAACATTTAACATCCTTAAAATGATATCAAAAAGATTAAACTCCCTACCTAAATATGCGTTTGCTCAAATCAACGATCAAATTAAGTTACTGCAATCAAAAGGCATAAAAATTATTGATTTCGGCGTAGGCGATCCTAAAGAACCGACTCCGGAATTTATCCGCGAAGCAGCCAAAAAAGCAATTGATGAACATGCGTCTTCCGGCTATCCAAGTTACAACGGATCAAAAAATTTCCGTGAAAAAGTAGCCGAATATCTAAAAAGAAGATCAAACATCGACCTAGATCCGGAAACCGAAATAAGCTCTACAATCGGTTCAAAAGAAGCGGTCTTCAATTTTCCTGAAGCCGTTATCAACCCGGGAGATTACGTTCTAATGCCAAATCCCGGCTATCCTCCGTATAAAAGCGGCACAATCTTTGCTGAAGGAATCCCATATCAATATCCTCTTTTACCTGAAAATGATTTTTTCCCGGATTTTTCCAAAATACCTGAAGAAGTATTACAAAAAGCAAAAATATTATGGCTGAATTATCCAAACAGCCCGACAGGAAAAACCGCATCAAAAAATTTTTACGAAAAAGCCATAAAATTTGCTCAAAAACATAACATTTTAATTGCCTCGGACGAATGTTATTTGGATATTTATTATCAAAAAAAACCAATCAGCATTTTAGAAATTTCCAAAAAAAATATAATAGCTTTCCACTCGCTTTCCAAACGCAGCAACATGACAGGATGGCGAATTGGTTTTGTATGCGGAGATGCTGACATTATCCAAACATTCAAAAAATTAAAACCAAACATAGACTCCGGCACCCCTGACTTTATCCAAGATGCCGCGGCAAAAGCACTGGGAGACGACATTCATGTACAAAAAAGCCGCGATCTTTATATCCAAAAAAAAGAAATTCTATTAAATGCCTTTAAAAAAATTAATCTGGAAATTCATGAACCTGAAAGTACTTTCTATATCTGGCAAAAGGTTCCCAAAAATTACACATCCATAGAATTTGCCAAAAAACTTCTAGACTCGGAAATCGGCATCATAGTAACTCCGGGCGAACTTATTTCAGACGAAATAAACAACTTCAATCCCGGAAAAGACTATGTTCGCTTTGCTCTTGTACCATCATTGGAACAAATAAAATCAGCTGCGGAAAAATTGGAGAAATTAAAAGTATAATTATTTTTTAGCTTGAATATAAATAATAGCTTGTTTTATAACCTCCTCGATCAATTCATTATGTTGCTTTATGACTAAATCCAAATCAAAATCAAAGAATCTCAATACCATATAAAAACTCTCCTCAGGTATTAGATTATATGCTCTTAAATCATAATATTGATTCTCTGCTTCAGAATCTACACTTCCTTCTACCATGATGGGATTATCTTTCGCATCTTCCCATTTTTCCGGGGTATCAATCCTCGTGCGAAAAGACTTGTTATACTCAAATTCTAAATGTTTTAAACAGTCATTTCGTTCCTTATTTTTTGAAAGAGAAATAAATTTTTTAAAATCAAACTCAGAAACATTTTTTAATGTCCTCAAATCTGCAATCATTACTTCATGTTCTTTAATTGGAGGACGAATAAAATGAGGCGTTACATATGCCAAAAATTCATTAACCAACTGCATTTTTTCACCTTCTTCGCCTCCAACTAAAGAATGAGCATAACGATCATGTTTACTTAAAAATTTATCTTTATATTTCTCTATCGGAAATTTTTCCCAGACAAAATCAACAATTTGCTTTTTAGAACTTAAAGGAAGAAAATAAAATAATTTATGCGTCAATTCATGCAATAAATCAATACTAATCCTTTTTGAATCCAATTTATCTTGATAAATTTTAAATGCTCTAGGTTGATAAAAAGTAATACATCCGCCATCTCCACATTCATCCGTATATAAAATATTTCTCTTTCCGTTTAAAAGCCATGGATGTTGATAATTAGCTTCCCACTGGCTATAATTGCCCAACATTTCAGAATCTTTATAATTGATATCCGGCCTTTGTAATTTCAATTTATCCAAACCTTCCCTACTTACATCCATAGGCTCACTTAAACAACTCTCTTTTTCGCAAGGTGCATCCCGATAAGATAATATATAACCTATCTTAGTGAACGTATCGATGTTTTGTATAGCCGCGCAACCTTCAGTACTCAAAATAGATGACAACAAAATCAAAAATTTCGCATATCTATTTTTAAAAACATCTCTAAAAAATTTCATATAACAATCTTGTGCCGATTCAGCAGATTCATGATTCCCCAAAAAATGAGTTTCCTCTAATTTACCCATAAATATTAATTATTTGTGGTTCAATATTAAAAACAAACTTTGCTATTTTGTCAAAATTTATTTCAACATCCTCATCACAAAAGGCTCTTCCTTGAAATACTTAAGCCCGCTGATTTCACTCACAGCTTCATTCACATCACTGACTTTTGAAGAATCAATTACAATAGCAAAACAATCGTTTTTATCTTTCGTATCAATATTTTTATAAATATCTATATCAATTGAAGTTCTGATATTGATTTTATACCAAGAAAAAATTTCCGCGATTGAAGCCAAAATCCCCGGTTGATCTTTAATCATAAATCGCACATAAAACGGAAAAACCATCTCGTCGTAACTTTTTAAATTTTCTTTCATAAGATTATCAGGATTTAAACCGGAAATTCTTTCATTGTTATAAAGAATATCGGCGAATTTAATAACATCCTGAAATACCGCGATCGCGGTTTCTTTTGCTTCCGCCACTTTTGCGGAAAAAAACATTTTACCGGAATACTCGGTTTCAATAAAAATTCCATTCTTATTTTCTTCAATCAAAGCCAAAAAATTCGTTTTAGGAACAAGAGTAGGCGCCACAGACACGTTTAACTTGCCTTGTTCATCATGACAAGCCATCATAACCAATTTAATCACATAACCTAATTTTTCAACAAACATAAAATCTTCTCTTATCAAATTTTTAATTCCTTGAAAATAAACATCATTTAAAGAAAGATTACTATGAAAACAATGTTTCGCTAAGATTATAGCTTTCTGAGCCGCATCAATACCATTTAAATCAAGATCTTTATCTTTTTCCATTAACCCCCTTTCTTCAGCCAATTTCACCAAACTCTCATAATCATTATGCCCATTCTCCATCGCGCTCAGAATAAAATTTGTTGAGCCATTCACGATACCATAAAAATTCAAAATTTTTTCTAAAAACAATTTCTCTTTTATAATACTTAAAAGCGGCAATCCACCCAAAATAACACCTTCACTGCCAATGGCCACATTATTATCTCTGGCCAATTTTTCCAATTCAATACCCTTTTCCGCCAATAATGATTTATTCGCGTTTACCAAAAATTTACCTTTAGACAAAGCCCTCTTTGAGATCTCATAAGCAATGTCCTTACCGCCAATAACTTCTATAACTATATTAATTTCAGGATCATCAATCACATCCTCAAAATTTTTCGTAATTTTAATATTAGAATCTAATTTCTTTAAAAACTTATTTTCCTTATCAATCTCACAAATAGTATGCAATTTTAATTCATACCTCCCTTTGGTTGCATGATGCAAAAATTCCTGATCACAAAACAACTCAGCAACAGCTGATCCCAATTTACCACACCCGACTAAACCAACATTAATAATTTTATTCATTGACTATAATTTAGAAGAAAAACATCACTAAAATCAATACTACATTTCAAAAAAACATTTTCTCATACATAAATATCAGAACTGTAATTCACTTTAATAAAATCCCAAATTACAGTAATCACTCACTAAGGCTTAACAACAATCAGAAAAAGAGGGGGAGAGATCTTTAGAATTAAAGTTATATTCAATATTATGAATTTTTAAAAAATGGACTCAACATATCAATAATGTTATAATAATACGATTTATTTGCTCATAAAATTTTTTAAATGATTCTCTATCGCACCACAATTATCAATCCAATATCCGCTTCAAAATGCCAATTTTTTCAGGATGGCGCGATTCTGATTAAAAACAAAAAAATAGTTTACTGCGGAAATTACAAAAAATTTCCAAATACAAAAATTTTTGATTATAGAGAAAAAGTCATCATTCCCGGCTTTTGCGATACACACATTCATTTACCACAATTTGAAGTTCGCGGAACATTTTCAGGCACGAAACTTCTCCCTTGGTTAAAAAAATACATTTGGCCTGAAGAAGCCAAATTTTTAAACACTAATCATGCCAAAAAAGTTAGCCAAAAATTTTATAAAGATCTGATAAAAAACGGAACACTAAACACTCTGATTTGGGGGACAATTCATGAAAAAGCCGTAGAAATAATGTTTAATACCTGCCCAATCCGAGCCATAATCGGCAAAGTCATGATGGATCAAAATTCTTCAAAAGAATTATTGGAAACCACAAAAAAAACTATAAAAATCACAGAAAATTTAGCCAAAAAATATAAACAAAATTTTGCAGTCACTCCTCGATTCGCGCCAACTTGCAGCTTTGAATCAATGAAACAAGCCGCTAAAATAGCCAAAAAATATAAAACTTACATCCAAACTCATATAAACGAAAATAAAGATGAAATCAAATGGGTAAAAAAACTTTTTCCCAAATTCAAATCATATACTGAAGTCTACCAAAAAGCCGCACTATTAACAGAAAAAACAATTCTAGCCCACATGATTCATTTTACTCAGGAAGAATTAAAAATAATCAAAAAAACCAAAACAAAAATCACGCATTGCCCAACTTCAAACATAGCTTTAAAAAGCGGTCGAATGCCAATAGAAAAGCTGCTTCAAGAAAAAATACCCTTTGCAATTTCCACAGATGTTGGCGCTGGTCCCGACACTTCAATGTTTGATGTCATGAAAGCGTTCATCAAAATCCACAAGAAACACAAAAAAATTACTCCAACCGAGAGTCTTTATTACGCCACATTAGCCGGCGCACAAATTTTAGGATGGCAAAAACAAACCGGCAATTTAATTAAAGGCAAAAGCGCGGATCTCTTAATCTTAGACACAAAAGCGCAAAAAAACGATACCGCAAATACAATCCTGCAAAAAATTATGCAAAAAGGAAAAAATTATTACGATAACATCATTTATAAAACAATATTTCAGGGAAAAGAAATATATAAAAAATAACTATTTTCTCAATTGTCCAAAACAAAATTATAGAATTTAAAACCAAATCAATATATATTTAAATCATTACTAATTAAAATATATTTAACGCACCGTTTTACCATTAGGTATATATAATTTTTTAGCGAGGACTGTCTGAGCCAAGTAGTCATTATAAATTTTAAAAGATTTCGGCATTAAAAGTAGTCCACGTAAAAAGCTAAACAAGGTGGGCGAGTTCCACAGCAAAAAATTATATATACCTAATGGTAAAACCCGTCGTATTAAATCTAAACAAATAAAACCTAACTCAATTACCATGAAAAAATTCCTATATTTCCTCACAGGATTTGCCATCGCCTTAAGCATCCCCGTATTTTCCCAAACAATCCTTTTCAAAGACGTAGACCCAACCGCTTATTACATCGAAGGTTTAAACTATTTAACATCCGCAAACATTATCCAAGGTTACGCCGATAATACATTCCGCCCGTCAAATCCTGTAAATCGCGCGGAAATAGTAACTATCTTAAAAAGATATCACGATTATAAAAGACAAGAAGAACCGCTTCTAATCAGTAATGTCAATTTCTCCGAAACTTCAACATTAAATGAACAAACCAGCGAAAAAACCTACAAACTCAAAGCAAAATTTTACACCACAAAACCTGCTCAAACCACTTTTAGCGGCGGCTCCAAACAAGTATCTAACAACTCCCTAAAACAAAATCACGAATTAGAACTCACGATTTCCGTCCCCACCGACACCCTCCCTCGCACCTTCCATTACACTATCTTAGCTGCCGGAGAAGAAAATCAATCCGCGTCAGAAACAAGGGATTATACGTTTTTGGAATAAATAAGTCAAAAAACTAGACACCTTTTTACTCTAATGCTAAATTTCATACTAGAATGAAATGAATTAATATGAAAAATAAATTTAAAATTTTTGCGTGTTGCCGTGCTCTTAAAGGCTGAATTTAAGAGCGTATTTTTGAAAATTAACCAATGCGCGATCAAAAAATTACAGCCTCAAAAACAAAATTGAGGATTTTTATTTATTAACTAACATATATGAATGCAAACAATCTGTTAAATACAATCGGCAACACGCCACTCGTAAAACTCCAAAAAATCAATCCCTATCCACATATAGAAATATATGTAAAATTGGAATTTTTTAATCCAAGTGGCAGTATCAAAGATCGAATAGTTAAACATATTGTTGAAGACGCTGAAGAAAAAGGAATATTAAAGCCGGGTGGAACAATTGTAGAAGGGACTTCTGGTAATACTGGCGCGGCAATCGCAATGTTAGCTGCTGCAAAAGGCTACAAAGCGATTCTCACAATGCCGGACAAAGTAAGCAAAGAAAAACAAAATGCCCTTAAAGCTTATGGAGCTGAAATCATAGTAACAAAAACATCCGCCCCCCATGATTCCCCTGAACATTATGTTAATATCGCTAAAAAAATTGTAAGTGAAACTAAAGATAGCTTTCATCTAAATCAATATGACAATTTAAAAAATACCGAAGCGCACTTCCTTACAACAGGACCTGAAATCTGGCGCCAGACAAATGGTAAAGTTACTCATTTCGTCGCTGCCGGAAGCACCGGAGGGACAGTCAGCGGAACCGGAAAATATTTAAAATCTCAAAATCCGCAAATAAAAATCATTATGCCGGATCCAATAGGTTCAATATATTATGATTATTTTAAAACCGGAAAAATAAACACCGACGGAACCTGCACATATCAAGTAGAAGGCGTGGGAGAAGATCACATAGCCAAAGCAATGGATTTCTCATTAATTGATGAAATGTACAAATTTACTGATAATGATGCTTTCACCATGTCGCGACGACTCGCCCGCGAAGAAGGAATTTTTGGCGGAGGCACAGGCGGCGCAAATGTCTGGGGCGCTTTAAAATTAGCAGAAACCCTAAAAGAACCAGCAATTATAGTCACGGTTATCCCGGACAATGGAGTTAAATATTTAAGCAAATTTTACTCAGATGAGTGGATGATCCAAAACAACTACCAAATATAAATTAACCAACTTAAAATATCATGCGATTTTCAACAAAAGCAATTCATGTCGGACAAAATCCTGACAAAACCACCGGCGCGATAATCCCGCCAATATACTTGACTTCTACATATGTTCAAGAAGCTCCGAATCAACATAATGGTTATGACTATACCCGTGCCGGAAACCCAAACTATACTAACCTTGAACAAACTCTTGCTTCTCTGGAAGAAGGGGCATACGCTACGGTCTTTTCTTCAGGTTTAGGCGCGATCACTGCATTAATCAGTATTTTAAAAAAAGATGATTTAGTTCTGGCGGGAAATGATCTTTACGGGGGAACTTTTCGTTTATTTAATAATATTTTCTCTAATTTTGGCGTTAACTTAAAAATTATTGACACCCAGAACATTCAAGAAGTTGAAAATTCGATGAAATTAAAACCAAAAGCAATATTTCTCGAAACTCCTTCTAATCCCCTCTTAAAAATCACTGACATCCAAACAATAAATAAAATCGCAAAAAAATATTATGTATTAACATTTGTAGATAATACATTTGCCACCCCCTATTTTCAAAAACCTTTAAATTTAGGTGCTGATGCGATAATTCATAGTACTACAAAATATATTGGCGGACATTCAGATATCATTGGAGGCGTAGTAATTACAAATAATGAAAAAATTAAAGAAAAAATAGACTTTGCGAGAAAAGCTATCGGCCTTAATCCAAGCCCATTTGACTGTTGGCTAATCAGCCGCGGCATAAAAACTTTAGCTCTCCGCATGGAAAAACATTTTCAAAATGCCTTTAAAATAGCTAAATTTTTAGAATCCCACAAAAAAGTAAAAAAAGTTCATTATCCCGGCCTCCCCTCTCACTCTCAACATCAACTGGCAAAAAAACAAATGAACGGATTTGGAGGAATTGTTTCTGTAGAATTTGATTTAACACTAGAACAAACCAAAAAACTAATTTCTAATTTCAAATTATTTTCACTTGCTGAAAGTTTAGGTGGAGTCGAATCCCTTGTTGATCATCCCGCCAGCATGACCCACGCTTCAATTTCCAAAGAAGAAAGAGAAAAAAACGGCTTAAAAGATAGCCTAATACGCTTTTCCATCGGCATTGAAGATGAAAAAGATTTAATTGAAGATTTATGTGAAGGGATTGATCAAATTATATTTTCCAAATAACACTTCTCACAATAAACAATCTCTTTCCTGTCAGGTGAAAAAGTAGTTTGAATTTCCGCGTCACATTTCATGCAATTTCTTAAAGCTAGCTTTCTGGGATTTCGCAGTTTCATTCTCTCATTATGCCTTACGTCAGGATATTTTCTTGGAAGTGGATTTGCATAAAATAATATACGACCTACTGTGGGATAAATTATAAAATTTTTTTTATTTTTTAAACCAAATATTTATGTTAAAATTTTTCTACCTATTTAATTACAAAATATGAATATACAATTTGATCCCACTTGGTTTATCTGGCTTTTACCTTTAATTATCTGGGACGGTGTTTGGAAAGCGATCGGATTATGGAAATCAGCCAAAAACAATCAATTAGCATGGTTTATTTCCATGATAATATTTAATACAGCTGGCATACTGCCAATAATTTACATTTATTTTTTCCAAAAAAATAAAAAATAAACATGACAATAAATTCCAGACAAAAACAAACCACTCTTGCCATTAATCTTGGACTTGCGTGCAATACATTGCTCGCTTTCTTCAAAACCTTTGTCGGTATTATAGGCCACAGCCAAGCTCTTCTTGCGGATGGCATCAACTCAACATCAGATGTTGTCTATTACATTATAGCCAAAATTTATACTAATCTGGCCGACCAACCCGCCGACAAAGAACATCCCTATGGCCACCAGCAACTGGAACATATTTCATCTCTCATTATTGGAGCCTTTATTTTAACAACCGCAGTTGCCATATTTTGGAATTCAATAAACACAGTATTTGATCTATTAAGAACTACAAACATTTCCGAAAGCGCATCATATTTAGCCTTAACCACAGCTTTAATCACAATAATTTTAAAAATTATTCTAAACATAATATCATTAAAAATCGCAAAAACAACAAATAATCCAACAGTTTATGCTATAGCCTACGATCATAGAAATGATATATTTTCGGCTAGTGCAGCAAGCATTGGTATATTTTTTAGTATACTTGGATACCTCTGGGTGGATCCATTGGCGGGAGCCCTGGTTGCTCTAATAATTTTTAAAACCGGAATAAAAATTCTGCAAGACTCAGCAAACGAATTAATGACAGGAACCCCGGGCAAAAAAACGCAATCAATAATTAAAAAAGTGGTTTTAAAAACAAAAGGAGTTAAAGCAATTGAAGAATTATTAATCCACAAATACGGACCATACATGGTAATAAATCTTACCATAAACATTGATGGCACTTTAACAGTCACGCAAGGAAACAAAATATCCAACACAGTGGAAAAATCCCTTTATAAAAACTTCAATTTTATTCGAAAAGTCCACGTGCATTTTCATCCACCAAAAAAACAAGTTCATTGAATAATAACTTAAAAACCATATAATAAAATAAAATTTATAACTCTTAAAAACATGTCAATCACTAAAGAACAATTTATAAACGGACTTAACAAAGCTCTCGAATGGGAATATGCCTCCGCCATTCAATACGTTCAGCACTCTGCGGTAATAACCGGAGCTGAATACGACTCCATAACAAAAGAATTGATTATTCATTCAAACGAAGAAATGGCCCATGCCGTAAACTTGTCCGTACTAATATGCGACCTCGGAGGAACTCCAACAGTTGAAGCGGAAAAAAGAGAAACATCGGAAAATTCCAAAACAATGCTCGAACAAGACCTAAAAGGTGAAGAAATCGCCATTACGTTATACAAAAAACTAATCAAACAAGCCGAAGAACTCCAAGAATACGGAGCCCGCAGAATGCTGGAAGACATCTTAATTCAGGAAGAAGAACACAGAAGAGATATATTAAATTCTTTGGGTAGATAACATACAAAAAAGACATAAAACTACGAGCTCTCCCTCCCCAACTGTTAAAAACAGTCTCATTTAACCTACGTCAAATCATAATTTTTCAACCACAATTTTTTTCAATACGACTTTGTCAATTCGATTACCATCAATATCCACTATTTCAAAATAATAATTATTGTATTCAAAACTTTCACCAACATTAGGTATACGATCAAGAAAATAGATAACAAATCCGGCAAGAGTCATATAATTCTCTGAACTTTCAGCTATTAATTCAACATTGAAATATTCATTGATCTCTTTTATTTCAACTGATCCGCTAACAAGAACACTATTATCCTTCCGAATATAAAAATCCGGATCAACTTCAAACTTGGAATCCGATAGATTGCCAACAATGGATTCTATTAAATCGTGAAGCGTTAAAATCCCTTCAAAAGATCCATGCTCATCAACTATAATTCCCAAATGTTCTTTTCTTTCCTTAAAAATACGCAGCACCTCAACAGCACTCAACATTTCCGGTATCAAAATCGGTTTTTTAATAATTTTTTTAAAATCCTCTTTGGATTTTACATGTTCAAAAAAATCTTTTGCCGTAACTACCCCGACAATTTCATCAATCGTATTCATGTAAACGGGAAATTTGGAAAAAATACTTTTTTTGACTTGATTCTTTATTTTCTCAAAATCATCATTAGCATTTATTAATTCAACTTCAGTACGGTGAATTTTAAGATTTTCGGCTGTTTGTTCATAAAAATCAAAAACATTCTGATGAAAAACACTCTCTTCCCTTTCTATAACACCTTGTTTTCCGGCGTTTTTTAACAACTGTAATAATTCTTCGCTACTAAAATCAGCACTTTTATTATCCTCAATTCCTATAAGTTTTAAAATTACTTTAGTGGAAAAAGAAAGCACTTTTACAAGAGGATAAGTTAAATAAGAGAAAAAATTAATAATAGGTCCGAAAGCAAGAGCAACACCTTCCGGATTATTTAAAGCAATGGATTTTGGTATAAGTTCTCCCACGACAATAGAAAAATATGTAATTATGCCTATTATAAACGTAAAGGACAATTCACGGCTATATGCCTTCAAAAAAGCAATATTTTGAAATATTGGCTCGATATTATCAACCAACTGCAAAGCTCCATACGCCCCTGCGACTACACCAATCAAAGTAATTCCAACCTGAACTGAAGATAAAAAATTTTCCGGTTTATCTAAAAGATTTAACACAATTTGAGCCCTTTTATTGCCCGCCACCGCCTTCTGTTCAATGTTATGACGTTTAACGGAAACCAAGGCGATTTCAGATAATGCAAAAATTCCATTAAGAAATGTAAGTATAAAAATTATAAAGATCTCCACCTTAGATAAATTTAATAGCAAAAATAATCCCAATAAGTAAAAGAATAATATATTTTTAATTCTTCCAAAGCAAGATGACTGTGGCTCAAAAAATTCTCTTTACCCCCCCAGATTCATTCAATAATTATTCCAAGCTCTCCAAATAACACTTCTCACAATACACAATCTCAGGTCTCTCCGGCGCGTACGTCGTCTCAATCCCCACCCCGCACTTCATACAATTCCTCTTCCACAACTTCCTCGGATTCCTTAAAGCAATCCTCTCCTTATGCCTGCAATCCGGACATTTCCTCGGAATCGGCAAATTCATCTCCCGATAAAATTTCAACTCCTGAGGAATGATTTTATAATTCTTTCCGCAACTTTCACACGTCAAAATCTCCCTCACAATATCATCCGAAACATCTCCAATAAATTCCGGAACATCCACTTTCGTATAAATCGGCCTCTCATTTATTTCCTCATCCTTCCATTTATAACCTTTATTTAAAGCCTCATCCTTCGTTAACGAAAAATATTCCTGCGCCACTGTTTCATTATAAGTAAAAGGGGAAATCGAAATCGGAAAAAACTCTCCCCATTCACCTTCTTTTTGCATATGCCCAATTATTTTTGGTACTAACTGTTCATATTCTGACCTAGAATATTGCTTATTCAAAATACAAAAATTCTTATTGCGGAGAGCAATACAACCAAAACAAAAACTATCTTTAAACATAATATCACTATATAAAACTTCACTACAACTTCCCCAATAATTCGCTCCAAATAAACAGTGGTAATTTTGAACTCCGGAAGAACACATCTCATAACATAATTCACAATCATAACCACCAATGTCAAAATCATATGTATCTTTACAATTACTCAAAGTCGTACAATAAGCCACATCTTGATCTTTAAAAGAATTAAAACAATAAAAACTATTTCTACAATTCGTTAAATAATCCCCGCTGGAATTTTCGCTCTGCACAATTTCCGCATACTTATGAGGATATTTAAGCCAAAATTTTAAAATTTCCTCACTGCAATTCTGATAATCGGTAAATTTATTTAACTTTATCTCAGCGACGCGCCTTTCATATTCTTCTTTTGTTAACTGCTCATTTTTAAAACAAAATTTCTTATTCCTTAAATTAATACAAAAAAAACAATCCGCGCATCCAATCAAATCACGGCAAAAATATATATCATGGCAATTTTTACAATTAAAACAATTTACAGTTTTATAACAATTTTCAAGCGCCACGCCACTTGCGCACAATTCGCAATTTTCCGCGTCCAATAAATCCAAACAATCTTTCGATCTAATCACATTTGTACAATAAAAACAATTTTCTGAATAATCACAATTATAACTCAAATAGCAGCCTTTCGAATAACCGCATTGATTCACATAATCACAATTTTCATTATTAATAACATGCAAAGCCGGTCTTGGCGCAAATTTTATTAACTCACAAAACTGCTCAAAAAAAGACTTATTGAAATCAAATTCCCTTCCGTATTGAAGCTGATCCCATTTATCACTCCACCAACAGCTTGAACAATAAACTTTATAAAAATTATTCGGCGAATAAATAGAAATAATCTTATGCTTACACAAATCACACTCTCTTCGATAAAGCCTCCTCTCATTCCTAAAAGCAAGCCTTCTTTGCCTTCTACAATCCGGGCAAAAGCTAGGACTGGGAATCAAAAAATTTTTCCCTTCACTTGCAGATGAAACTTTATCATAAAACAAAAAATCCTCATCCCTGATTTCATAATTTTTCAAACAATTTTTACAATTTCTAATTTCAGACATAAAAAATTTTATAAATACCTATTCAAAAGATCCCAACTCCCCATCTTCCTAGCCCATTCTTCCAAATATTTCAAATCTAAATTCTCGCCCGAAATTTTAAATATAGATTCAATATCTTCTATATGCCTACTCGATTGACTTTTCATAAACCAAGTAAGCTTACTCAATATCAAATCTTCAGGAGAAGAAAAATACACCTGTTTATTAAAAACTTTTTTTTTCACTCTTCTTTTTAATCGAGACACATCAAATTCATCCTCATTTAAGACCCAAAAGTCAACTTTAATACCTGTATTTCCATCAATAAAGTTAAATTCACTAAAATTATTCAACGCGTCAACCATCATATCTTTATCTATATAACCTGCTGTACTCAAATCTTTCAAAGCATAAATCAATTTATCAATATCAGAAAATTTCATTTCAACAACCACATCAATATCAGCCGTGAATCTAGGCCTTCCCCAAACCAAAACCGCCATTCCACCCGTTATCAAATAAGGGATTCTTAAATCGGACAAAATTCCAACAACTTCCATTAATAAATCCTTAGAGTCTTTTTGAGGCATAATTGATTTTATCAGAAGCTATATTTTTTGCCATTTTCCACAAAACTGAGCCGGTTAATATTTTTTGCTCGGTTGTCATTTTTCTAAAAATATCATCTTGTATTTCCTGCGCAGATTTTTTATGGACTTTTCGCATATTTAAATTTCAAATTTATTTTCCAAGCTTAATATATCAAAACAAAAAAAATAAAGCCATTTCAAAAAATAAACAAACGCGACGACCAAACCTACAAAAACCTCTAAACCAAGCTCTCCAAATAACACTTCTCACAATACACAATCTCCTCCCTCGCAGGCGCGTACGTCGTCTCAATCCCCACCCCGCACTTCATACAATTCCTCTTCCACAACTTCCTCGGATTCCTTAAAGCAATCCTCTCCTTATGCCTGCAATCCGGACATCTCCTCGGAATCGGCAAATTCATATTTCGATAAAATTTCAACTCCTGAGGAATGATTTTATAATTCTTCCCACAACTTTCACACGTCAAAATCTCCCTTACAATATCATCCGAAACATCTCCAATAAATTCCGGAACATCCACTTTCGTATAAACAGGTTTCTCATTTATATCCTCATCTTTCCACTTATAACCTTTCGAAAAAGCCTCCTCCTTCGTTAATGGAAAATATTCCTGCGCCACTGTTTCATTATAAGCAAAAGGAGAAATTGAAATAGGATAAAACTCTCCCCATTCTCCTATTTTAATCATATGTTGAATAATTTTCGGAACCAACTGCTCATATTCTTCTTTTGTATATTGCTTATTAAAAACACAATATTCTCTATGCTTCAAGCCAACACAACCAAATAAATTCTTCGAATAATGACAACTATCACAATACAAAGAATTATTCGTAGTCCAACAATAATTACAAAAAGCATTCATATAACAGCCAAGACATACACTTTGAGAGTCATAAACCAAATCCGCCGGCAATTGAGCATGATCGCAATCATAACAATCACGAAAATCATCACTATTAGTCATAAATTTCGAATCTTTTCCATCACTGACATCAAAACAAAAATCACAATTCTGAGAATTTAAAATAAAATCACCGCTACAATCTTCACTTTTCAAAATATGTGCGTATTTTCTGGAAATTTTTAAACTTAATTTTTCAAATTTATCTAAAATTTCCTTTGATTTTATTTTTAACAATAAATTTTTAATTTCTTTTTCATAATCCTCTTTTGAATAAGCTTTATTAAAAATATAATAAATTTTATTTCTTAGCCCGCAACACCCAAAACAATTACTACAACCAATCAAATCCATTCCCAAATAACAATTATTACAATTTTGCGAATTTTGCACATAAAAACATTGATAACAATTCTCCAATTTCAAACACTCATAACAAAGTTCACTATGATTTATCAAAGAACAATCCACACAATTTTTACAAAAAATTTGCGAATAACAATGCATACAATCTTCAGAAAACCCTCCGGCAAAACAAAGATAACAATTTTTATCCTTTTCTTCATAATTCGTATAATCACTATTCACGCTATTTCTGCTAAAAACGGAAAGTCGTGGAACTTTTAAAAGCAATTCATTAAATTGCGCAAAAAAACTTTTGCCAAAATCAAATTCCCTTCCATAATCCAAACCATCCCACCGATCACTCCACCACTCCCCTTGATCAAAAACTTTATAAGGCTTATCCGCCGAATAAATCGAAATAATCTCCTTCCCTGTAGCATCACATTTCCTTTTATAAAGCTTTCTCTCATTCCTAAAAGCAAGTCTCCTCTGCTGTCTGCAATCAGGACACAAACTAGGCTCAGGAAACAAAAATTTCTTCCCGGTACCTGTCCCGTTTGCGGGAAACACCGGCGAAATCTTATCATAAAACCCCAAATCACTTTCCGTGATTTCAAAAATCTGTTGGCAGTTTTTACAATTTTTATTCATTTTACGAATTACGGATTACGAATTACGAATTACTAATTACCAATTACCAATTACTCTTATTTATATTTCCTAATCGCTAATAATTAACTTCTGATCTCTACAATTCATTGACAACAACACTCTTGCCAAGTTACAATTCAAACGTACACTTAAAAATACACTTATCATGAGCAAAATAATACCTATTAAAGAATTTCGCAAAAATCTCTCTCATTACACGGATTTTGTCCAACAAGGAAATACCCTCATTGTTATTCGCCGCTCCAAACCCGCATTTAAAATAATTCCCTTGACCGAAGATGAAAAAGAGGGAAAATGGAAAACCTTGATTGATTTTACCGAAGATTATCCGGACGGCATCCCTGCGGAAATACTGTTGAAAAAAATCGAAAAATTTGAAAAAAAACATGGATAAATTAACAAAATTTTTAAAAAAAAGAACAAAAGCGGAACAAAAATTGTTAATATTAACTATGAAGCTAATCATAGCTAAAAATTTAACAAATCTGGATGTAAAAAAATTAAAAGGAGAAAAAACTTTATTTAGAGTCCGAATTGGCAGCTTTAGAATCATTTTTAATTGCTTGAAAGACGAAAATAAGATTATGAAAATAAACAAACGCGACGACCAAACCTACAAAAACCTCTAAACCAAGGCCTCCAAATAACACTTCTCACAATACACAATCTCCTTTCTCTCCGGCGCATACGTCGTCTCAATCCCCACCCCGCACTTCATACAATTCCTCTTCCACAATTTCCTCGGATTTCGTAAAGCAATCCTCTCCTTATGCCTGCAATCAGGACATTTTCTCGGAATCGATAAATTCATATCACGATAAAACTTTAACTCCTGAGGAATAATTTTATAATTTTTCCTGCATTCCTCGCATGCCAAAATCTCCCTGGTAATATCATCAGAAACCTCATGAATATCATCCGGAGTTTGATAAACTTGCGCCAAATATTGCTTCTCATCTTCATCCTTCCATTTATAATCTTTATTCAAAGCTTCCTCCTTGGAAATAGGCGCAAAATCCATGGCGCAAGTTTCATTATAACCAAAAATCGAATTGGAAATCGGAAAATATTCTCCCCATTCTTGCGTTTTAATCATATGTTCAATAATTTTCGACACCAAACTTTCATAATCTGACTTAGTATATTGCTTGTTCAAAATACAATATTCCTTATGCCTAAGCCCGATACATCCAAACAAATCGTGCGAAGACACACAATTCTGACAATAAAAAATATTATTTAATCCTGTAATGCACTGTAGAGAAAAAAGCACATTAGAACTCGAATATCCTAAAATCGCGTCTTCATAACAAAGCTCCAAATTATCTCCAAATTGATAAATATCATAACAATTTTTGCTTCGATAATAAACCGAATAACAATATTTACAGTCTTCATTAAAGAAACAATCATAAGATTTGTGCGTATTCTTGCAATTATAAAGACAATCCCCTGTACAATCGATATTATTAAATCCAATCATGTATTTATTTGGAAATTTTAAAAACTCCGCATAGATGCTATTTTTTAAACTTTTCAAAGAAGAATATTTCGAAACTTCATACTGTTTCAATTTTTCAAAATATTCATCTTTGCTTAATTGCTGATTAAAAAAATAAAATTCTTTTTGATTCAAATTAACACAGCCAAAACAATTTCGGCAGCCGATACAATTCTTCAAAAAAACTCCATCGCTACAATTTCGACAATTTATTGAAAATTTAAGATTATAACATTCATTACAATCGATACATTCATAACAAAGCTCCGATTTATCTACTTTTAAAGAGTCAACAATATTTCTCGAACGATTTATTGTATAACCATAATAACAATCCTGATTGCTATCACTGTCAAAAACCAAATAACAATTCTTGCATTTTCCTGCCAAATTAACATAATCGCTATTTTCCATTGTTCCAAAAGTAACCATCAAAGAAGGCCTGGGAACTTCAGAACCCAACTCGCGAATCTGCTCAAAAAAACTTTTATTAAAATCATAATCTTTTCCATAAACTAATGGATCCCATCTATCACTCCACCATTCTTTCACGTCAAAAACCTTACAATTCTTATCAGGAGAATACATTGAAATAATCTCTTTGCCCGTGGCATCACATTTTCTCTTATATAAAGCCCTCTCATTCACAGATGCAAGCCTCCTGATTTGCCTACAATCCGGACAACAACCAGGCTCGGGAATTGAATATTTCTTATTATTAAACACCGGCGAAATCTTATCATAAAACCCCAAATCACTTTCCGTGATTTCAAATCCCGCCCCGCAAATTTTACAATTTTTATTCATTTTACGAATTACGGATTACGAATTACAGATTACGGATTACGAATTACGAATTACAGATTACGAGCTTCTCCTTCCCTTGTCAACCCGCTAGCACACAACAACAAAAACATTGCAATTCAGTTTAAGTCCATGCTATCATCTCCTGTGCAATAAAAATCACAACAGATTATGCTCGAAAAAATCTTTCAAAAACTGAATCTGGATCAAAAAGAATACCGAATTTTCACAAGTTTATATCGTCTTGGAACAAATCCGGCATCAGTTATAGCCAAACACACGGGATTCGAACGCACAAACACATATCGTATATTAAAAAAACTGAATAAATTAGGGCTAATCTCAATTACAAAAAAAGCCGGAATTCAATATTTTTACATAGAAAATGAAAAAACCATTTTAAAATACATCGAAAATCAAAAAAATGAATTAACGGAAATCCAAGAAAATTACTCATTAATTGAAAGCGAACTAAAAAATTTAAGACCCGAAAGCTTAAACCCACCAAAAATTAAAATCTACGACCAAAACCCAAAACAAATTTTTGATGACATCATTAATGAAATAAAATCCCAAAACCTCACCACAATCCGCCTCCTCGCCTCTGAAACATTTACTGAACAAACAGGAAGATTAAAATTAAAAGACATCGGCGAACTCTTCATAAAAAACCTCACCAAATTCAACATAAAAATCGATGCGTTAGTCGCCGAAGGCATGCTCACCCGCGAAAGATTAAGCCCTTTAACTCAAATAAACAGCCTATTCGATCTCCCCGCCTCAAATGGCGCCACCAATTTTTACCTTGTCGGCAACACAGTTTTTATCATCCTCTTCAAAGAAAATATCATAGGCGTCCAACTAAGCCACCCCGATATCGCTCAAGCCTTACATTTTATTTTCGATCAATTACAAAAAAAATAAATTATTTTCCCATACTCACCTCATGCACCCTCACAATATCCGCCCCATTCCGAATCGCCAAAAACGATGTCTCCCTGCTCTTTTCCTCCCTCTCCTCAATTTTCCCTCCCAAAAAACTCTTCCTCGAAGTTCCCACTAAAATGGGATAACCAAGCTCTTTTAATTCCCTCAATCTTTCCAAAATTTCAAAACTATACTTTGGAACAGCGCTGACAAAAGCCCCCATGCCCGGATCCAAAATAATCTGTCTTTTTGAAACTCCACTTTTCAAAGCAAAATCCACTCTATCAAGCCAAAAATCCTTAATGGTTTTAACCACGTCATCATACTCAATCTCCTTTCGTGTAGTCCGAGCCGTTTCATCTTTCGAATACATCAAAACAACCCCCAAACAATTTCTGGCTACAACTTCCGCCATTTCCCCATTTTTAAACCTAAAAGCAGTAACATCATTAATAATGTCAATCCCCAACTTAATCAATTCTCTAGCCACAAAAGGCTTATAAGTATCCACGGAAATCAAAAAATCCTTATCTTCTTTTTTTCTCCAAAAAGATATCCTCTCCAAAACTTCATAAATCCGTAAAAGCTCTTCTTCCTCACTCACATCCTCACTCCCCGGTCCCGTACTTTCCCCGCCAACATCAATAATCTTTGCTCCCTCACTCACCATCTGTTTAGCCCTATTTAAAGCCTTTTCCCTGTCAACAAACATCCCCCCGTCCGAAAACGAATCCGGTGTCAAATTCAAAATCCCCATTACAATGCCGGAATCAAACTTCAAAATCCTATTTTTAATCAAAATTTCAAACATAATTTAATAAAATTCCTTCCAAATACAAATTACCAATTACTTTATTAATACTAAATACATTTGTTTACAACCCTAAAAACATGATAAATTTTCACCGCGAATAAAAAATCACAAACATGACTTACGACATCATCATCATCGGCGCGAGTTTCTCCGGCCTAACTCTCGCCCACCATCTGCCTAAAAACCTAAAAATCTTAATTTTAGACAAAAAAAAGCTTTTAAATAGCTTAATTGAATCCACAGGCTTAATTACCCAAGCCACAAAAGACGAAATAGCAGCCTTTTTTGAAGTTGATAAATACGTTCCAAATCAAATCACCACAATCGGCGTAGTTTCCACTAATTTTGAAAACAATTTCTTTTCCGGCACGAAAAAACCATGGATATATTCCACTGACACACCGACTCTAATCCAGGGAATGTCCGAAAAACTGCCAAAAAACGTAGATTTAAAAATCAATTCCCAATTTATAACTTATAAAATCGATAAAAACGAAGAATATCCGGTAAAAGTTAAACTTAAAGAAAACGGAATTGAAAAAAAAGTTTCATGCAAATTCATAGTCGGAGCTGACGGATCGGAATCATGCGTCGCAAAAGCCAACAAAAACCTTTCCAAAAATAAAAAATTCCTAGTAGCCATCGAGAAAGTATTTTACGGCGATATACTTTTAGGCGACAACCCCGACAGTACTGTTTATCACTTCTGGTTCGGCGAATTTTCCCTAGGATACGGCGGCTGGCTCTCCCCCACAATAATAAACAATAAAAAAGCTTTTCGCTTAGGCTTGGCAAAACTAAAAAAAGACCGCAAAGAATTAAACAAAGTAAATGAATTTATAGAAATTTTAAAAGAGAAAAAAATTATAAATATCGAAAAAAACACAAAAGAAATTCTATGTTTTGGCCACCAAATTCCCATCAACGGACCATTAAAAAAAGTTCAGGACGATTACAGCTTATTAATCGGCGACGCCGCCGGCTTCTGCGGCGCGTTCTCCGCTGACGGAATAAAAGGTGCCGTAATATCAGGCAAAATCGCCGCAAAATTAATTCCCAAACATTTAAATGGCGACAAAAAAGCTTTAAAAACCTACTTACAAGAAATGGAAAAACACAACAAATTAATCACCTACTACAAAAAACAACTCTTCTATCGCTTCATCTGGAACCGAATGAAAAAAAACCGCACCTACAAAACAATGTTCAACCTAATTGCCAAAGACAAAGAACATTTCATCAACCAATTCTGCGACAGCAAAGACCGCCAAAAAAGCCTGATTGGCATAGTTCTAAAAATCCGCAACCTGCCCCTACTCATAAAATACGCATGGTATATATTTTTGGATTTATTTAAAATTAAAGGACATTAAAATCTAATAAAGTATAAATTCCGCTACTTTTAGGCCCATGCCTCTTAATCAAACCTTTTTTTTCCAAACTCGAAAGATAAATTTGAGCTGTAAACTTTGAAACTGCAAAAAAATCTTCAACATCACTGACCCTAATACTATTCATCCCAAACAATAACAAGTCTATAATCTGCATTTCCTCTTTTGCAAGAATAATCTTCTTTTTTAAAATTAAGTTCTTAAAATCTTGTACATACTTCCTCTCCAAAATATCAAATCCCTCCACAATAGAATCACAAATAAAATCCTCTAAAAGACTATGATCTTCCGTAGTCTGCGCTTTATAAAGATAAGTATAATAAAGCTGCTTCTTTTCCTGACGAATAATTGCCGGAGCCAAATTGGCTTTTAACAACATCGCATTCAAAAGCAAACGCCCAACACGTCCATTCCCATCCGAAAAAGGATGAATTTTTTCAAATCGACTATGAACATTTGTTGCTAATTTAATTATATCTTTCTCGCTTTTAGCTGCTTCCATCATAAGCTCAGGCATTAAGTCCGGTATTTTTAAATAATTGGCCGTTGGCAAATACACTCCAACAATTCTAACACCATGATTCCTATAAAATCCCGCTTCATGAAGAATGCCATTCATTAAAATGCTATGAAGTCTTAAAACAAATTTTTCATCTATTCTGCCTCCATCTAAAATATATTCAAACATATAAAAAAGAGCTTCTTGATGATTTTTTGCCTCCAAATGTTCAGTCAAAGACTTTCCGGGAATCACCACATTATCAAAAAGTATCGCCGCAGTTTCTCGCTCGCTCAAAGTACTACCTTCAATTTTATTACTATGATAAGTCAATCTTAAAAATAACTCATCCCGAATTTTTTGATCAGTCATAAATTTACTCATCAAAATAATAGCGACATTATTTTCAGTATATTTATAACCTCTATTTTTCAAAGCCTGCTTCTTTGCTTCAAGCTGATCTTCCGGAATAATTTTCTGTCCAGTTATTTCCAAATAAAACTCATCAATTAAAGCTAATTTTTTTGGCCTAGGAGTTGATTTTTGATTCCACCAACTATTCAAAGCCACAAAAGACACACCAATCTTATTCGCAAGTTCAGTTTGAGTAAACCCTCCCATTTTCTGTATAACTTCTAACTTTTGACGAACATTCATAAAAAACAAACTTAATAATCGTACACTCATTGTAGCAAACTTTATAAAGTTAATCAAATTTAAAAAACTTTATAAAGTTTGCTAATTTTTCAAAAAAACATAAAAATAATCATAAATAATTAAACATCATGCCAAAAACACGCATCGGAATCCAAGGCGATATCGGCAGCACCAACGAACGAGCAGCAAAATATTTTGCCCAAAAAAACGGTTGGAAAAATTTCGAAATAAAATATTTAATCTCCACAGAAAACGTCTTAAAAGCTCTAAATAATAACGAAATCCACTTCGGCACATTTGCTTATGAATCTTCTCGTGAAGGATTAGTTGAAGAAACACAAAAAGCAATAAAAAAATATTCATTTCAAAAAATTGATGAACAAACCTTCCAACTCGACCACGCGCTCCTTCAAAATAAAAAAATATATGAATCAAAACCAATCACTATCTATTCCCACCCCCAAGCCTTAAAAGAACACAAATCATTTCTCACAAAAAGATTTCAAAATTTAAAATTAATTAAAGAAATAGACACCGCACTAGCAGCAAAAAAATTAAAAAACAATGAATATCCACAAAATTCTCTGGTCATTGCGCCTATTTCCTGCGCAGAAATTTATAATTTAAAAATCTATTTACCCGATCTCCCGACAAATAAAGGTTATTTAACTAAAATATATTTAGTAAAAAAATCTCATATGCACGCAAACATTCTCCAAAACTACCAAAAAGCCCAACAAATAGCTAAAGACACAATAAATTTTTTAAAAGAGTACCTTTGCGAAGGAATATCGGAAAAAGAAATCAAAAAAATTGCTGAAGAATATATGATTAAAAAAGGCTCAACTTCATTCTGGTATCATAATGTTGGCGCGTTTATTCTAGTCGGTGAACGTACAACAATTTCTCTTTCCGGAAAAAACTACAAACCAACTGATACTAAAATTCAAAAAAACGATCTAGTAACTATTGATTTAAGTCCTACAATTAAAGATTTCTGGGCGGATTTTGCCAGATCATTTATAATCGAAAATGGAAAAGTCACAGAAACCGAAAAATCTAATCAACAAGAATTAGTGGAAGGAATTAAAACCGAAGAAAAATTACACCAAGAATTTCAAAAATCAATAAATCCAAACACTACTTTCCATGAAATATTCAAAACCATCAATAATTTAATTGAAAATCTGGGATACAAAAATTTAGATTTCAAAAAAAATCTCGGTCATTCAATTGAAAAACATCGAGATAACCGGATTTATATTGAAGAAAACAATCACAAAAAATTACAAGAAACAAATTTTTTCACATTTGAACCTCACATAAAAAAGAAAAACGGAAAATACGGTTTTAAAATGGAAAATATTTACTATTTTGAAAAAGAAAAACTACATATTCTTTAAAATACCCATGCCAAATATCTTTTTAATCCACGGTGTAGCCGGCTACCCCGAAGAAAACTGGTTTCCATATATAAAAAAAGAACTCGAAAAACTTAATAATAATGTCATAATTCCCCAATTTCCCACCCCCCAAGATCAAACATTAACAAAATGGCTTGAAATAATTACAAAATACAAAAAATTCATAACTCCTGAAACTGTATTCGTAGGCCATAGTTTAGGTGTAGCATTCATATTAAATCTTATCGAAAAACATCCCATAAAAGCAGCATTTTTTGTAGCCGGATTTGTCGGCAAAACCGGCAATCAATTTGATCCCTCAATGAAAACATTTACCATGAAAAATTTTAACTGGACACAAATCAAAAAAAATTGCCAAAAATTCACTCTCTTCCACTCCAATAACGACCCTTATGTCCCGCGAAAAAAAGCCGAAGAACTGGCAATATACCTAAACACAAACATAACTCTCATAAAAGGCGCCGGCCATTTCAACAAAGCTTCAGGATACGAAACTTTTGAAAAACTTTTAAATGACATAAAATTATCATTCACCCCAAAAAAGCCATAATCATAACACCGGTTTTTCCCATTTGAATTTTATTTCATTCCCCATATAATAAAAACACTGTTTAATTTAATATAAAACTTAATTTTAATCAAAAAAACATGAAAAAAGCACTACTAATCATCGGCATACTTGCCATCCTCATCGGCGGCTATTTCTGGACAACCTATAATTCACTTGTCTCAGCCAATGAAACGGTTGACAACCAATGGGCGCAAGTCGAAAGCCAATACCAAAGACGATTTGATTTAATTCCCAATCTGGTCAATTCCGTAAAAGGAGCAATGGAGCAAGAACAAGAAGTATTCAACAACATAGCGGAAGCCAGAACACGCTACGCCGGCGCAAACACAGTAAATGAAAAAGCCGAAGCAGCAACAGAAGTGGAAAGCGCTCTCTCTAGACTCCTTGTAATAATGGAAAATTACCCGCAATTAAAATCAATCGACACAGTTCAAACATTAATGGCGCAGCTTGAAGGAACCGAAAACAGAATCAGCGTAGAAAGAAAAAGATATAATGATACGGTTCAAAAATTCAACGTAAAAGTAAAAAGATTTCCCACAAATATAGTTGCCGGAATGCTCGGCTATTCCGAAAAAACTTATTTCGAAGCAGTAGCCGGAGCTGAACAAGCGCCAACAGTAGAATTTTAAACTAATTAAATAATGAAAAATTTAATAAAAATTTCAATATTATTAACAGGAATTTTACTGATCTCCGGAATTGCCAAAGCCTATTATTCATTAGGCAATCCCGGCGGATTTGTTAATGATTACACCAATACATTAAACCAAGAACAAAAAACACAACTCGAACAAAAATTAACAAATTTTGAAAAAGAAACCAGCAATGAAATTTCAGTAGTAATCATTGAAAGCTTAAAAGAAGACACAATCGAAAATTTCGCAGCCGAATTATTTGAAGATTGGGGAATCGGTAAAAAAGACATTAACAATGGCATATTATTACTAATTGCCAAACAAGAAAGAGAAATGAAAATTGAAATAGGTTACGGCCTCGAAGGAGCCCTCACCGACGCCCAATCTTATTGGATACAAGAAGAAATCTTAATTCCGGCATTTAAATCGAATGATTTCCACAAAGGAATTAACGAAGCAACTGACAAAATAATCGCGGCCACAAAAGGAGAATACGTCCCCAGTCTTGACAAACCCAATACATCGGTTTGGGAAGGAGCATTATGGTTTATATTTTTTGGAATAATGTGGCTTTCAGCAATCCTCGCCAGAAGCAAATCCTGGTGGCTCGGCGGAGTTATAGGAGGAATAATCGGCATAATCATCACTCTAATTAAAGGGTTTTTCTTTATTGGCATTTTATCTATTATTTTCTTAATACCCGCAGGTTTACTTTTCGACTATATAGTTTCCAAAAATTACAACGCAGGAAAAGCAAAAGGCCACATCCCTTGGTGGGTAGGCGGCAGCGGCAGAAGCGGAGGAGGAGGAGGATTCGGAGGCTTCGGAGGAGGCATGTCCGGAGGCGCGGGAAGCAGCGGAAGGTGGTAAAAATATTTTTTAAAATTTTAAAATGTCTCAACTATCTCTAAATTTAACATTAACAATCATATTAACAATAACCGGATGCATAAGTTCGGAAACACCAACGCAAAAAAATCCGGGAAATAATCCAAATCAAACAACAGAATTACAAGGTTCATTCGAAAGCATAAAAGGAGTAATGAAACCATTAAGCTGCTATTGTTATAACAGCGGCTATTTAACAACGGGAAACAAAGAAAAAATACCCGTTTGTTTCGAAGATAAAGAATTAGACATATCATGCGATCAAATCAGTATAATTGGAACCTACAAAACAAAAAAAATAACCCCAAACCCCACCTCAAATTCCTGCCCTCCCGGAGAAATGAGTATTTTCTATGTCATGAATTACACATGTGAATAAATTAAAAAATCCCCAGTCTGTCTCTCAATTTTTTCCACATCCCAAACTCCACCTCCCCAACCCTCTCCTCATCCAAACTCCTCACAGGCACAATCCCCCTCGGCGCGTTGCAAATAAAACATTCATCACATTCCAAAATATCCTTTTTAGTCATACTCTTAAATACCACTTTTATCCCCTCCTCTTCCGCGATTTCCAAAATCCTATCCCTCACAGTTCCATACAAAATATCTTCATTCGGAGTCATTAAAATCCCATCTTTCACTACAAAATAATTCGTAATCGCGCCTTCAGTGATAAAACCCTCCCTATTTACAAGCAAAACCTCATAAGCTTTAGTTTCATGCTCTTTTAAATAAGCTAAAATAACAGACATCAAATTCAAAGTTTTTGCTTTTGGCATAATTCTTTCCATTTCCATAGTGACTAAATCAACTCCGTTTTTTAAAATATCCTCCGAAATTTCCTGAAGCTCATCAACTTTAATCAAAATAGTAGGATCAAAACCTTTTTCAAAACTCAAATCCAACCTACCACGGGAAATAGTTAATCTAATTCTCGATTCTTTAAAATTATTCCTTTTTATACATTCATTTATCCAGTAAATAATCTGACCGGAAGACCATGGAATTTTTAAAAATATCATTTTTGCTGAAGTAAAAAGCCTTTCCATATGCTTCTCTCCTTGCCATAATTCTCCATTCACTGTTCGCATAGTTTCATAAATTCCGTCCCCAAAATAAAATCCATGATCAAAAACATTAATCATCGCGTCCTCTTCAGCTAAAAACTTTCCATTTAAAAAACAGATCATAATTGAAATATTAAAAACCAAACAAAATATAACACAAACAGCTTAGGGTTGACAAAAAACAAAAATACGCTAATATAAAACGCAATCTAAATTTTAAAACTATTTAAAAATAAAGATGACACCAGACACAATTCATGACACACAGCAACCAGAAAAAAAAATCATAACCGGCGCGATCCGCCGCGATCCCACTCCTGAAGGTATTGCGAATCGCGCGCTTTTTGAGCGCTATAAACTATTGGAGAGAACGCATAAAATTCTGGAATTACCCGAAGAAGAATTAACTGCGGAAGATATAGCTGATATAGACAAATTAATCCCCTCCCATCTTCAATATTTACTAAATTTGGATCCGGGAATACCCCTCGAACTTTTACGCAGACAAGAAGAAAAAAAATTGCAAAATCCCGATTATATAAACGAAGAAATTAGCATAGCGACGACTAAACTTTCTGTACCTTCTATCAAGGAATTAAATGACAAATATTTCGGCATAAATAGAACCAATGCTTTTATTGCTGATCTCCATCAAGAAACAAGTCAAATATTATCCCGACTCGATTCAGAGTTAATAAGCACTCATTTCAAAGGAGAATATATTTTGATTAGAAATACTTCATCTAAAAATCAAGAAGCTATCAAAAAAGCAATCCAAACAATAGAACAAGAAGTTGCTCCAAGATTATTACGTAAACATGCGATGGAACATATCCAATATCTGAAAAAAAGTACAGAGGAGAAAAAAATTCTTATCAGTCTTGCAAATCATACGATCTCGCAAGATCAACAAAACTCAATTAATCAAATTTCTAAAGATATCAATTTAGATGAAATAAATATTCAAGATCAACAGAAACAAATAGATCAAACTGAAAACAATATAAAATTATTAGAAGACAATTTAATCCAAAACAATGCGAAAGTTAAAATCGCGTTTGGCTCATGCAACATTGAAAGTGAAAATAATAAAAGGCTATCTCTAAAAAAATTAATCTTATCTTTATTAAAATCTGAAATTAACGCAAATCAAAATAAAAAAGAAACACCTGATGAAAGTAGTGAATCAATGTTAAATTTATTTAACACACAAGATTTTTTTGAAGGATTGTTAATAGAAAAAATAAATATCATTCAAGCATTAAAAGATCCGGAAAACGTAAAATTAAGAGAATTTTTTGATTTAAATATGCATCCATATCTACCTACATTAAAAAAAGAAAAAATTTCTCAATTGCGTAAAATGGAAAAATATAAAGAGACTCCGGAATTTCAACAAAATGAAAAATTAATTTTAAAATATGTAATACCCTCGTATCTCAAAACTATAGATATTTTAAAAAACCTTGTTAGAGAAAAATATTCATTATATGAGCAATATATTAAAAATTGCGCTGATGTGATCGCATCAACTACAGATAAAATGGATCAAAATCCTTCAGTACCGGAGAAAAAACAAATATTAACCGAGATGCTCCCATTCCTGACTAAAGCATGTAAATCAACAGTTTCAGGCATTGAAACAGGCTTAACCGAAGAAGAATTTATACGCAGAGTAACACACGACAAAATAGTTTTATTTATATTCGGAGACATGAAAAATTTCGGAGCTGAAAACATTATAGATTTAGGAGAAACTGAAAATGAAATGATAGATTTATATTACCCTTACATGCCGAAAAATCTCCAAAACGCCCTCCACGGAAATACAATAGCTTTAAGTAACATAAGTGCGTCACCTAAAAACATTAAAAATGCTCTTAAAAACAGCATCCCCGAATTTGAAAAAAGTGAAAATTTTGCTGAATTTAATGAAGCAATTTTAGGCATCGGCGACAAATGCACAGAAAAAGGTAACCTTCTTCGAGATGAAACTACAAGGCAAATACCCGGAGTATTAAATAAAATAATTGCGTCTACAATAACAATAAACACTAAAAAAGGACCTCAATTTACGATACCGGCAAAACTGGAACAAGGATATTCTATAGGAAGCAATGGAGATGAGATCATCATCGCAATCCCGATTGAAGACCAAAATATAGTTTCCGCGAGTACATTAGACGAATCCGACATCATAAAAATGAAAAGTATACATGGAGCTTATGCTTATTACTCTAAAGCTTCAAACTGCCGAATAGTATTTTATCTAAGAAATCCCCAAAACCCAATGGAAGCAAAAAGTTATCTAACTCTTAATCAAGATGCGGAAAAACAATGGACTTGGATAAAAAACCAGGGAGAAATTAATTTTACAGCCGAAATTTCAAATTAATTTGCTTTCTAAATTAAAAATAATCATAATAAATAAACATAAAATAAACTAAAAATATGCTGGAACAAGATTCTAAATATATGGAAATTAATGAAACCAACAACCGCACATTAAAAGAGCTGGAAAAATTTCTAAATGAACATAAAATGACCGAGAAAGCCCACAAAATCATTTCTGCACATATTAAAAATTTAAATGGCACCATAAATACTGATAATCCAACCCCAATATCCGATTTAATAAGAAAATTATCAGAAGAAAACGAAGAAGAAATTATAAAAAATTTGAGGAAAGAAGTTTACGAAATAGAAAAATATCTAAACTCTAAAGAAGGCGAAGAATATTCAACTAAAGATCTAACAAAATACCAAGATCTATTTAAAGATTTAAAATTAGATGAAGATTAAAAAGAGTGTTTTAAAACCGCTTCCTTAATACTCCTCGCCTTCGCAATCGTCTCTTCGTACTCTTTTTCCGGATCCGAATCAATCACAATCCCTCCACCTGAGTGATAATATAATTTCCCATTCTTAAAAAACATTGTTCTAATCATAATATTCAAATCCAAATTCCCGTCAAAACTGATATAGCCCGCGGAACCCGTATAAACTCCCCGATAAAAATCCTCTAATTCATCAATAATTTCCATAGTTCTCTTTTTCGGACAACCTGTGATTGAACCACCCGGAAATAAAGCCTTAATCACGTCACAAAAATTTTTATCTTTTTCCAAAATTCCCCGAATATTCGAAACCGTATGCCAAACATTGGAATATTTTTCCAAAACTCTATGCTCATTCACAATCACACTGCCGATTTCACAAATTTTTCCCAAATCATTTCTTACTAAATCCACAATCATAACAAGTTCCGCCTCATCTTTTTTACTATCAAGCAACTCTTGTTTACTTAAATTATCTTTAACAGTATCCGCATACCTCGGCATCGTACCTTTTATAGGCCGTGATTCAATTATCCACTCCTTATCCTGCCCTCTAACCCTAACCAATCTTTCCGGTGAATTAGACACAATTTCAAAATCTTCCCCCTCAATAAAAGCCTGATAAGGGGAAGGATTAATCTTTGATAATCTTTTAAAAACTTCATAAGAATCATCTTCAAAATCAGCGGAAAATCTTTGCGAAAAATTAATCTGATAACTATGTCCCATAGTTAAATATTCCTTTACCTGCTCAATCTTTTCCACATACTGCTCTAAGCTCAGATTAGATTTTAAATTCTCCACTTTTACAAAACTTTTCTCTTTTTTTGATAGTTTTATATTATTCTGAATTTGCTTAAACAAATTCAGCATTCTCTTTTCACTCTCATAAAAAACAGCAATCCAATATTTCTTTTGCTGATGATCAAAAACAATACTAATACTTGGAATAATAAACCAAACCAAAGGATATAAAACATCATCTTCCGTAGTAATCTGAATATTCTCCAATCCCACACCGAATTCATAACTTAAAAAACCAAGTAAACCGCCTTTAAAAGGAATATCCCTTTCCAACTTTCTCCACTCTTTATCAGTAAATTTATTTTTAAAATTCTGATAAAAATTTTCCAAACAAGGAAAAACTTCAGAGGAATTTTTCACCTCTACCTCATCTTCATTCTGACCTTCAATACTTATTTTGAAAATTTCATCATCTTTAACAACTTCAAATTTAGCCAAAGGTTTAATGCCAATAATCGAATACCTCCCTTTAGCCACATTATACAAAAAAACACTATTCTTCTCCCGCAAATTTTCATAAATTCGCAAAACATCACTTTCTTCCCCAAAATCAAATTTTTTAACTTCAATTTTCATAACCGATTATATATAAATCACTGAATCTTTGTCTAGATAGCAAAAAAAATGAATTAAGTCCATTGGAAAATAATTTTTAATTAAGAATTAAAAATTTAAAATCATATCCCCGCTTTCACTTCTTCCCTCTTCAACACAACTTTCAAAAAAATCAAAATAATCAACGACAAAACTATACTCCCTAAAACCAAAACATATTTTCTATCCACAGGTGTTCTAATCGAAAAATCCAATTTTCTCACTTTCCCACTGCTTACATCATCGATTTTGGCTTCAGTAAACATTTTATACGTTCCATTTTTAAAAGTATAAGGATCTATTTTTTTTTGAAACGAACCATCCTCCCGCGCTATCGCGGAAAAAGACATATCTCCAGGTTCAAAAAACAAACTGATCACACTCAAAGGAACGGACAATCCTTCTATAATCAACTCTTCGCCCGCCAAAAAACTTGGGATTACTTTACTTCCAACAATATATTGATTTGATTTTGAAGTAACTGAAATCAAAGTAGGCGGAGGTAAATACTTTATTTTACTACTCTGCGCTTTTTCCGCTTCCATTTTTTCTAACAATTTTGAATAAGCCATTCTCTCACTATAAACCTGAGCCTGTAACTGTGTATTGTCCTTTTTTAAAGAACTTTGCATTTTTTTTAAATTACTTTCCTGTACAAAAAAAACCACCAACATCACAAGACAAGCAAATATTCCAATATTTATCAATTTTTGAACCAAATTCTGACTTCTCATAAATATTTAATTTTAATTTTATTTCTATTTCTCTATAATATACTATAAATAACATAAATAGTAAATCCTCATGCGCGAAATGCCAAATAGCACAGAAAAATCCAAATCAACTATTTACTTAAGTTTAGGATCCAATTTAGCGCCTAAAAAATTTCAAATTCAAAAAGCGATTAAAAAGCTTAATCAAAACAAAATTCTAATTCAGAAAATTTCTTCTTTTTATAAAACTCAACCCGTGGGAGTTAAAAAACAGCCTTGGTTTATTAATATTTGTCTTGAAGCAAAAACGAATTTAGAACCATTAAAACTGCTGGAAACATGCAAAAAAATCGAAAAACAAACAGGACGAAAAAACCGCGGCAATTGGCAAAAACGCGAAATCGACATTGATATATTATTTTACGGAGAAAAAATTATTAAAGAAAATAATTTAAAAATCCCCCACCCTGAAATTCCGGAAAGAAAATTTGTCCTCATCCCGCTAAATGAAATTGCGCCAAATTTCATCCATCCAATCAAGCAAAAAAAAATCAGCAAGCTGTTAAAAGAAACCAAGGACAAAAATATAGTTATCACTGATTCCTAACCTCCCCTCCATGCCTCCCCTTACCAAAATCGCCCACGAACTCGCTTTTGACCTACTTAACGCAAGCTATCAATCTCAAAATAGCTTTTTGGGAGGTTCTCTTTCCTGCATAGACATTCTAACTGCATTATATTTTGGCAAAAAAGATAAAAAACCTTTATTCAGATTAAACATAAAAAAACCCGGCTCAGAAGAATTGGACTATTTTATTTTATCAAAAGCACATGCCGCTCTCGCGCTTTACTGTGTTCTTGCAAAATTAGGTTACATTGATCAAAAAGAGCTGGCAAGTTATAACAAAAACAATTCACTTTTAACAAAATTTCCAAACAACAAAATTCCCGGAATAAAAATTCAAGCTGGAGGACCGGGAGAAGGTTTATCAATAGCAAATGGTGTCGCCATAGCATTGAAAATCGATAAAAAAGACAATAAAGTATTTGTGCTTGCTGGCGACGGAGAGCTTCAAGAAGGCCAAATATGGGAAGCCGCGATGACTGCCGCGCATTACAAATTAAATAATCTTTGCCTCATAATAGACTGCAATAAAATGCAGCAAGACGGTCATATCAAAGGAATAAAAAATATTGAACCGATTTACGATAAATTTAAAGCCTTCGGCTGGCAAGTTTTGTCATCTGTGGATGGCCATAATATCAAAGAATTAATAGATTTAATCCCTAAAGCTTGGAACAAAAACAATACCATAAAACCGACATGCGTATTGGCCCCCACAATAAAAGGCTACAGAATCCCCTTTATGGAAAACAAATTCTCTTATCATAATTCCACCCTAAGCAAACCGGAAATGAACCTCGCCCTCAAACAACTCCAAACCCCAAAAACTAACACCCCATAAATGTTTAAATTATTATTAAAAAAATATACAACTTACGAATTACGGATTACGAATTACGGATTACGAATTTTTCATAACAAATTAAAAGTTACAGGTTACGGGTTACTCCTCATAATTTCCCTTCTTCTCACCAGCTGCTCATACAACCCCAATATCTCCTACAATCCCGCGTTCAACGACTCAACCAAAATTACTTTTAATTCATCAGAAAAGAAACTCACCACAATCAAAGCCTACATCGCGGACACAGACAAAGAACGCCAACAAGGTTTACGCCAAATAAAATACCTTCCCGAAAATGAAGGCATGATTTTCAACTTTCCGGAACCTCAATATGTAACATTCGTCATGGAACACGTAAATATCCCTCTGGATATTATTTTTATTGATAAAAATAAAAAAATAATCGACATAAAAAACGCTGAAGCCTGCACAAAAACCGACGCCGAATGCGGCTTCTACAAATCCCCGGACATGGTGAAATTCGTCATAGAAGTAAACAAAGGCTACACAGCCAAAAACGGAATTATTATAGGAAATTTTGTAAAAATCAGGAATCAATGATCGCTAACCAACTTCCATGCCCAATCTCATAGACAACTTCGCTCAAAATCTCCTAGCTTATGGTCTAAAGCAAAAAAATGTCGTGGTTTTAGAATCCGATAATCGATATCTTTCAAAAACGCATCTTTTTTCGAAGCATACTGAAAACCGTTTTTATAGTTTTGGATTAAGTGAAAAAGACATGATAAGTACAGCTTCTGGACTTGCCTCCATGGGTAAAATCCCAATAGTTTGCGCCTTTGCGGGCAATCTTACGGGAAATGCCTGGCAGCAAATAAAAAATAACATTTGTCTCCCCAATTTAAATGTCAAAATGATTGGAATCAACGCAGGAATTCTTTCTGAAAATTACGGCTACTCTTCCCCGTGTGTTGAAGACATCGCGCTCATGCTTCCCCTCCCGAATTTAAAAATTTTTTCACCGGCAAACGAAGAAGAAGGCAGTGAAATCTTTAAACACATGATAAATACTTTTGGCCCCATGTATCTTCGTCTAAGCAGCTTTGAATATCCTGAAACAGAAGAACAAAAAAATAAATTTGAAGAAGGAGAACCGATTTTAATAAAAAAAGGATCTCAAATAAGTTTAATAGTAACAGGTCCGATCTTAAATACAATTTTAAAAATTATAAACAATCCAAAATCTAAAATAAAAAACTTCCCTACAATCTATTCACTGCCAACTTTAAAACCCATAAATCTACCTTCAATGGAAAAAATAGCGAAAAAAAGCAAAAAAATAATCGTTATCGAAGATCACAGAGAAATAGGCGCCCTAGGCTCAATCCTCTCTCAAACAATCAACAAAAAATTTTCCTGCGAAATACATTCCATAGGCTTAAAAGACACATTTTTTGAAAATAAAAACAATATTCCACTCTGCAATCCGGAAAAACTTTTCAAAGAAATAAATGAAATCTGCAAAAAAAATTATTTCTTTGTGCATGGAATTTAAAATCGTAATCACTCACTTACATATTACCTAATGGATTATACATTTTCTCTGTGAATAAATAAAATTTACACGTAATCCGTAATCCGTAATCCGTAAAAGGAATAAATTAATATTAAAATTTTTCAATTTACGAATTACGGATTACGAATTACGGATTACAAAATAATTATTGCTTCAAATAATAAAACTTATGATCTTACCTCAGTAAGTGATTCCTCCCATATTTCCTTTGCGTCAAAAAATCACCATGCTATAATTAAAAAGGCAAAAAATTTAAAAACACCATAATGGTAAGCAAAAAACATCATATCAAAATATTTGCCGGCACATCTCATGAAAAACTGGGACAAGACATCGCCGACATTTTGAAAATACCTTATTCCCAAATGCAAATAAAAAAATTTGCGTCAGGTGAAATTTACGCGAAACCGGAAGAATCTGTTCGGGGTTGCAGAGTATTTATAATTCAAACAGCAACTCATAATGTAAACGAAGAATTAATGGAATTATTTATAATGTTGGACTCATTAAAAAGATCATTTGCTGAACACATTCATTTAGTAATGCCTCATTTCGCTTATTCCAGACAAGATCGCGTTTCCCTTCCCCGTGAACCGATTTCCGCTAAAGTAGTGGCAAAACTGATCAGTGAAGCCGGAGCTGATCATTTAATTACTTTAAATCTTCATTCTGCCCAAGAACAAGGATTTTTTGACTTTCCAATGGACAATTTAAGCACAGACAAACTATTCGCCCACTATTTTAATCAAAAAAATCTCAAAAATATTACAGTAGTTTCACCGGACACAGGTGGCGCGAAACAAGCGAAACGTCTTTCAGATTTATTAAACGCCAATTTAGCGATCATTCACAAAGCTCGTCCCGCCCACAATGAATCAATCGTTACGCATGTGGTTGGAGAAGTAAAAAACCGCACCTGCATCCTATTTGATGATATGATCGACACAGGAGGATCAGTAATAAACGCAAAAAAAGCCTTAGAAAAAAATGGCGCGAATAAAGACATTTACCTTGCGGCAACCCACCCTGTTTTTTCTCTTGACGCTCCGGAAAAATTAAAAGAAGCCAAATTTAAAGAAGTTGTAGTCACAAACTCCATCCCCGTACCACCAAAAAAACAATTCGATTCATTAAAAATATTATCTATAGCTCCAATGCTGGCCAAAGTAATAGAAAACATCATAGAAGCCAAAAGTGTCTCCAGCATTTGGCATAATCAATGACCGGAGATAAATAATTAAACAACTTAATTTCAATTAACACCTATAAATATGATACTCTACCTCGGTTCAGATCATCGCGGATATGAACTAAAACAAAAAATCAAAAAATGGATGGATGAGAAAAAAATTGACTATACGGATTTAGGCAGTTTTTCCACAAAAAGTGTGGATTATCCTGATATTGCCCGTGAAGTATCGGAAAAAGTACATGAAACCAAAGAATTCGGAATTTTAATCTGCGCCAGCGGACAAGGCATGGCAATGTCAGCAAACAAAGCAATAGATGGAGTTAGAGCAGCGCTATGCAACAACAAAGAAATGGCGATTCGCGCCCGCCAACACAATAACGCCAACGTTTGCACTTTAGGCTCTGAATTTATCAACGAAAAACAAGCCATTGAAATCATCGACGCGTTCCTCACAACAGATTTCGAAGGAGGCCGCCACGAAATTCGAGTTCAAAAAATGGGAAAAAAAGTATAAACGAATTAATAAACAATTTATAATGCCTCCATCCATCAAAATCGCCCCATCCATTCTCTCCTGCGATCTCGGCAATCTCAATAACGAGATCAAATCCATTGAAAACGAAATAGACATGATCCACGTTGATGTTATGGACGGCCATTTTGTCCCGAATATCACAATGGGGCCATGCATAGTTGAAAATATAAAAAGCAAAAAAGAAATCGACTGCCATTTAATGATAGAAAATCCCGAAAAATACATTGAAAGTTTTGCCAAAGCCGGAGCCGATATTATTAATTTTCATTTTGAAGCGACAAAAGACCCTCTAAAATTAATTCATCAAATAAAATCTCTAGGCAAAAAAGCCGGAATTACAATAAAGCCCAAAACAGATGTAAAAGTATTGGATCCATATTTAAAGGAATTGGATATGATACTTGTGATGAGCGTCGAACCAGGCTTCTCCGGCCAATCCTTCATGGAAAATTCACTCTCAAAAATAAAATATTTACGATCAAAAGCTCCGAATTTAGATATCCAAATCGATGGCGGCATCAACGATCAAACAGCCGAACTAGCCAAAAAAGCCGGCGCCAATGTTTTAGTTTCCGCAAGTTATATATTCAAAGCAAAAGATAGAATTGAAGCTATAAAAAAGTTAAAAGAATAAAATACAATTTATTGAAAAAGCTTCTTCAAAAATGGCACGCCTATTGTCCTGAATTACCGGGATGTCATTAAAGACATCCCCAAAGGCACACTTCACGCAATACTAAAAGATGCTGATATAAAATTTTAGTAATTTTTAACAACCACTTTGCAGCATGCCAATTTGCTAAACACTTTTACCTATGCTATAAAATATCATCCCTTAGATATTTTAAAAAAGCATGGACAAGTTAAAAGTACTGGAACATTATCGGCAAAAAGCTGAAAATTATTATAAAACTGAAAAATACCAAGAACTCGTTAAAGAGCTCTATGATATTTTAAAAGACGTAAAAGGAAAAATTATTGCTTTTGACATTGAGGGCACTTTAATTAGTAGCAGTAACGAGATAAACGCGGTATTAAGTTCCCCAAACTATATTGACACATATTTACGCCGCCCTCTTGCCAAAGAAATCACAAATTATTTATCCTCTCAAAACGAAGTAATAATATGGAGCGCGATGACAAGAAAATACATGAAAGAAGCACTATCATCCTCAAAAATAGGATTAAATTTAAATAAAAATAATAAACAAATTAGCCGCGAAGATTGTAAAAAAAGCACAAAAAAACACCCCTTAATCAAAATTTGGCATCAAAAAGCAAATAGCTCAGAAAAATTAATGAAAGAATTAATAACCTCAGGAACATACAAAATCCCGTCAATATTTGATGTAGATTTTTTAATTGATGATCTGTCCGAATTTCATAAAGAAGGATGCGACTTAATTCTGATTCCTGAAGACAAAGAAAAAATAATCTCCATTCCGAGTTTCAAACCCGATTTTGAACAAAATCACCAAGAGGATAAACCGGCAAATAACAACTTCTTGGAAACCAAAGAGTATGTAGAATCATTAGCGTTTCAAAAAGTACTTCATTTTCTTGCCACACATTACAAAGACCAAGAATTATTGGAAGTCGCAAAAAAAATACAAAAAAAATGTGCTTAATATTTGACTTTTCCCTCTCCTTCCTTTCATAATTAAAAAAAGTTTTTCTAACCCTTTTTATCATGATTATTGCTACGCTGAAAGAAATCAAAGATAATGAGAACAGAGTGGGATTAACCCCTTCCGGAGTTAAAGAATTAAAAAAATTCGGCCACCACATAATTGTTCAAAAAAAAGCAGGCGAAGGAGCAGGATTTAGCGATAGTGAATATCTCGAAGCAGGTTGTGAATTAATGGATGAACCTCTGGAAATCGTTCAAAAAGCGGACATCGTGGTAAAAGTAAAAGAACCGCTTTCTCAAGAATATTCGCTTTTGGACAACATGATAGGAAAAACATTATTTACTTATTTACATCTCTCGGGAGTAGATCCGAAATTAACAATAAAATTAATGGAAAACAGTATCACGGCAATTGCCTATGAAACTGTTGAAGATGAAAACGGAAAATTACCTCTACTCGCTCCAATGAGCGATATTGCGGGAGTCTTGGCCATTCAATACGGCGCGGAATATTTACAAAAAAAATATCATGGCCGAGGAATAACATTAGGAGATATCTGCAATACAGAACCTGCCAATATCGTAATCGTAGGCGCCGGCCATGTCGGAATAAAAGCAGCGAAAACTGCAGGAGGCATGGGCTCAAAAGTTATATTATTTGATGTAAATGAAAAAGTGATAGAAAAGGCAAAAGAAGAATTAAGTGAATACTTGGGACCAAATCTTTCCAAAAATGTCCGAGTGATAAAAAATGAAGAAAATATATTTATTGAAGCAATAAAAAATGCTGATTTATTAATCGGTGCAGTGTTGGTTGCCGGTACAAAAGCACCGGAAGTAGTCAAAGAGCATCACATAAAATTAATGAAAAAAGGATCAGTAATAGTAGATGTTTCAATTGACCAAGGCGGATGCATTTGGGGATCAAGAGCCACTTCTCACAGCCATCCGATTTATGAAATTGATGGAAAAATATATTGCTGCGTAGCCAATATGCCCGGTCAAGTAGCTCGCCAATCAACACAAGCTCTCACGAATGCCACACTTCCCTACCTTTTAAAAATGGCTAATCAGGGAATTATCCAATCCTTACATCAAGATTACCGTTTTGCTCGAGGATTAAACACTTACCAAGGAAATATCACTTACGAATCAGTAGCTAAAGATTTGCAAATGGAAGATAAATTTATTCCTCAAAATTCCTAAATCCAAATTTCATTAAAAGAACAATGAATATGATAGTACAAATAAAACAGCATTTTATTGAGAATTTAATAAACCGTTCAATAATCAAAGAAAATTCAAAAATACTGGAATTTGGCAGCGGACATTCAAAAAACATTATTCCGTTTTTGGAAAAATATCCCAACATAACTTATGTTGGCGTAGAACAAAATAAAAAAGACGCGGGCATCGCCGCTGATTTATTGAAAAAATTTAAAAACGCAAAGATATACAACGAACTCGCATATGATCAAATCGAAAATTTCGAAAATTTCGATATTTGCATGTCCTTAAGCGTTCTGGAACATGTTAAACAATTGGAAAAGTTTCTAACTAACAGCATCAAACACGTAAAAAAAGGCGGTTATATCATTCACAGATATGATTTGGGACATGCATTATATCCGGGCTCACTAATAGAAAAAATGCAAGTTTTTCTTGGCAATTATTTTCCAAATTTATTAACGGAAAATAAATACGTCAGTTATGTTGATGAAAAAAAAGTATCAAAAATATTAGAAAATAATGGAGCCAAAATAAACAAAATCACCTACCATCAAATGCCAAATCACAAAGCATTTTTAAAATTATTCGACGCAAACACAGAAGAAACCGTAGCTTTAGCCGAAAAACTTCTCGATTGGGAAATGGAAATTTCCAAACACCTGCATAAGATGGATCAAAAACAAAGAGAACACCTCTTCCCCACAATAACAATCTGGGCGGAAAAAATATAACTCTTATTCCCATTCCCGGTCACAGGTTACTATATAATATTTCTCTCCTCCCTCCGGCAAAAAGCCTCCACATTACTGACCACTTCTTCCCACAAATTATTAAAACTCTGCTCAGTTGCCCAAGAAACATGTGGACTGCAAATACAGTTTTTCGCGTGTAACAAAACATGATCCGCGCTTGGCGGTTCTTTTTGAAAAACATCAACTCCGGCACCGGCGATTATTCCACGATTTAACGCATCCGCCAAATCATTTTCCTTCACCAAAGCTCCCCTCGCGGTATTAATAAAAAAACTCGTTTTTTTCATTTTTTTAAACGCATCCATATTAAAAATTTCCTTGGTTTCAGGAGTAACCGGCGCACATAAACTTAAAAAATCACTTCGCTTTAACAATTCATCAAATTCAACAAATTCAATTTCCGGAAAATTTTCTTTATATTTTTCAGGATTTTTAGTACAGCAAATAACTTTCATATTTAAACCTTTAGCGAGCCTAAAAACTTTCTGACCAATATTTCCAAAACCAAAAATTCCAATAGTTTTGGAACTTATCCCGCCAACGCCAAACTCCACGGGATTAAACCATTTTTCCTCTCTTAAAACAGAAATTCCATGTAAAAGTTCTTTGCTCAACGCAAAACACAAACCAATAATAAATTCCGCCACAGCATCACCGCACCAATCCCTCACATTTGCGATCTTAATCCCTTTTTCTTTTGCCACGACAACATTCAAAGCATCATAACCGGTTGCCATAATCGCGATAAACTTACATTTATCTAAAAAAGGAACAATATCAACACTTAAACGAGGCTGCAAAACCAAAATTTCCGCTCCCTTCACCTTCTTTTCCATATCAGGATCCCCAAAAAAAGTCGAAAAAACAGTAACTTCCCCTAATTTCTGCAATCTCTCTAAATACACTTTAGGAATATCAATAATCGGAACAACATTAATTTTCATATATGATTAATAAAATTATAAATGCTCAAAACCCCTCGGCATCTCGACTTCCCTTCCATTCTCAATAAACTTAACTCCTTCAGACTCCTCCACAATTTTTCCAACCTCAAAAATTTCTGTTCCTATTTCTACCAACTGCTCTTTAAGTAAAGGAATTTTTTCTCTTGCAATCGTAAACACCAATTCAAAATCTTCACCCCCGCTCATCGCAAAAGGCATTGGATCTCTGGAAACATCATATAACATTTTATTAATCGGCACCTGGTTGGCATAAATTCGCGCTCCCTTGCCACTCTCCTCAATAATATGCCTTATTTCCGACCCCAATCCATCACTCACGTCAATCAAGGAATTGGCGAATTTAGCAATAATTTTTCCCTCAATAATCCGGCAAGAAGGTTCAATATGTTTATTTAAAGCGTATAACATTCCTTTTTTATATAATTCTTCTTCAATCTGCAATTCTTCTGCTTCTTCTATTATCGAATTCATACGATAATTCTCTTTAACCCGTACTAAATTCCTCAAAAAAGGACTATTTTGAAGCAAATACAATCCCGCTGCGCTTCCACCCAAATTGCCGGTAACACAAATAATGTCATTTATTTTCGCTCCATGCCGAAAACAGCATAAATTTCTTTCCACTTCACCAATCAAACAAATATTAATAATCACATTCTCCCCATGAGTAATATCCCCTCCCAAAATCAAAAAATCATTGTCTTTAGAAATAATATTAAAACTATCATAAACACGCGAAATCCACTCTTCATCAACACTCTCGGAAACACAAATAGAAATAAAAGCATATTTAACCCTTCCGCCCATTGCCGCGACATCGCTAATATTCGAATTCATGGCTTTAATCCCAATTTGCTCCGGAGTAGACCAATGCAAATGAAAATGATCATTTTCCACCAACATATCCGTCCCCACTAACTCAAAAAAATCCCCTCTATCAATCACCGCGCAATCATCACCAATTCCTTTAATCACCTTCGGATCATTAATTAAAATCTCTCTTCTGATTTTGTCAATAATATCAAATTCCCCCATACGACTAGTTAATTTAAAAGCAAACCAATCATAAAAAAAAATCATAAAATATACAAGTGAAGAGAAATCTGTTAAAATAAGCCAAAAATCATTTCCAACCTTAAAATATGATTAAAGTAAAAATTAATAAACTTGAAATAAAAACCATAATTGGTGTTTTTGCAAGCGAACGCATAAAAAAACAAAAAATAATTATGGATATAGAATTTAATTATCCGGCACAAAATGTAGCGGAAAAAGACGATATAAATTTAGCGGTTGATTATAACAATTTAACGCAAACAATCATCCGCGAAACCGAAAAAACTTCATTTAAATTATTGGAAACACTGGCCAATTTTGTTTTGGAACTAGTATTCACTGACCCGAAAGTTTTGGAAGCAAAAGTTTCAATCACAAAACCAAAAATAATCAAACAAGCCCAAGGCGTAACCGTAACCTCCCGAAAAACCCGTATGGCGAATGTCTAGGAGTACTAGCCTCTTACCAACTCCAAAACTTCCTTCGCATGCTTCCTTGGATCAACCTTTTTAAAATGTTTCTCAATAATTCCATCTTCATCAATTAAAAAACTATCCCTTCGCGTAGACATAATAGTCCTTCCAAAAATAGATTTTTCTTTCCAAACACCATATTTTTTCACCACTTCTTTGTCAACATCCGATAACAGCGGAAAATTCAAACGATACTTTTCCTTAAATTTTTGATGTGATTCCTGCGAATCAGTACTTACACCTAAAATTTCCACTCCCTTTCTTTTCAGTAATTCCAAATTATCCCGAAAGTTCTGCGCTTCCAAACTACATCCGGGAGTCATATCCTTAGGATAAAAATAAAGTAAAATTTTTTGCCCCTTATGTTGTTCTAAAGTGTGAATATTCCCTTGTTCATCCGGCAATTTAAATGGAGGAGCCTTTTTCCCTTCTAAAGTTTCCATAAAATAAAATTAAAAAATAGAGGTTATTTCAATATAACACACATAATTTCAAATTCATAGCGAATTTGTATGATTTTTAAAAAATCGCATTTAAAGGCAACTTTCCCTTGAGAAATTACAAAAAAAAAGCTAAAACTAAAAAGCCAATATTATATAAAATAATAAATTCCTGATTACTGATCGCTAATCTCTGATCACTAATTCCATGCCTACCCAACTTGAACAACAAGCAAACAAACTATATAAGCAGTTCCACCATCTCAACTGGACCCTCGACGAATGCCAAATTTCCGCTGCCCAAATAATTGAAATAAATAAATTAAAAAAGGAACAAAATGCCGTGATTCTCGCTCATTCCTATCAAAGACCAGAAATAATGTACGGTGTCGCGGACTTTATCGGAGATTCTTATGGTTTAAGCCTCGCAGCCACAAGAACTAAGTCTGAAAAAATTATATTTTGTTCCGTGCATTTCATGGCAGAAACCGCCAAAATTTTAAATCCCCAAAAAACAGTTATCAATCCTGTTCAATCAGGTTGTTCATTGGCGGAATCTATCACCGCAAAAGATGTCCAAAACTTAAAAAAACTTTACCCGAACGCTCCGGTAGTTTGTTATATTAATACAAGCGCACAAGTAAAAGCAGAATCAGACATATGCTGCACTTCATCAAATGCTGAAAAAATTATTAATTATCTCCCAAATAAAGAAATAATTTTCATCCCCGATGAATTCATGGCTAAAAATCTCCAAGCTAGAACCACAAAAAAATTAATAACATGGAACGGCCGTTGCATCGTTCACGAACAATTCACTTCGGAGCAAATAAAAGATATAAAAAAACTCTATCCGGAAATCAAAATCCTCGCCCACCCCGAGTGCTCACCTTCAGTAATCCACGAAGTAGACCTCGCTACCGGCACCGAAGGCATGCTCAATTACATCGAAAAAAGCCAAGCAGAAAAATTCATGCTCATCACCGAATGTGGCATCACCGACCGCGTAAAAACCGAATTCCCACAAAAAAAAATCATCGGCACATGCTTTCTTTGCCCATACATGAAACAAACCACTCTCAAAAATATTCTTCAAGCCCTAAAATCTCCGACAAAAGATCAAATAATCGATCTCGACCCTGAAATATCTCAAAAAGCAAAAGCAAGTTTGGATAGAATGATTGAAATTACTAGAAAATAAATTCTATGTTTTCTCAAAAAAAATCTCATACATATACATCATTTATCCGCAATTATATTTTATGTATCGCTTTTTATGATTTTATTTTTGCTTATGCTATCTACACTGTATATTTCAGCATACAAGGGCTTTCACCTTTTCAAATTTCTTTACTACTAACATTCTGGGCTTTATCATCAGCAGTGTTTGAAATACCTTCCGGTGCTTTTGCAGACTACTGGAGCCGAAGAAAAATGATGATTATTGCGCCAATTTTAAAATCACTCTGCTTTATAAGTTGGTATTTTGCTAACGGAAACTTTTATATTTTCGTATTGGGATTCTTGTTTTGGACAATTGGCAGCACTTTTTTATCAGGAACAGCCGAAGCCCTGCTTTATGACAATCTAACCGCCTTCAATCAAAAAGAAAACTATGCGAAAATTCTGGGAAAATCCGAATTTTATCGGCACATAGCTCAAATGATCTCAATTTTTTCAGGTGGATTTATAGCTTATTTTAATATCAAATTTGCTATAATTTTTTCAATATTCCCTCTCTTATTTGCTTCGATTTTCGCGTATTTGCTGCATGATGCGCCTAAAATAGAATCAACAGGCGAAATAAAATATCTCGATTATTTTAAAATAGCTTTCCAAGAAATAAAAAATTCCAAAATATTAATAGTTTTATTTATTTCCTACGTAATTTTTGGCATCTTCGGAAATTTTGATGAATTTGACCAACTCTATTATAAATTAGTCAATCTACCAATTTGGGCATTTGGGATAATGGGAACCATCTGGTCGGGAATTAGCGCGATAGGTGTATATTTCGCGCATAAATTTGAAAAAAATAACTATATTTACTATACAGTACCCATCCTTTCAGGAATTTTACTCTTTTTCGCAGGATACTTTCCCGGAATAATAATGATCAGCGCCATAATGATGGCTTATCTTCTTAATTCCCCAATAAAAATACTTCTGGAATCAAAAATTCAACACACGATTTCCTCCCATAGCAGAGCCACAATAACCTCAATATCATCATTCCTCCTAAACATCTTCGGAGCACTCTCCTTCCCGATTTTCGGACTAATCGCCACAAATTACCGTGTCTCCACAATATATTGGATAAACGGAATAGTACTGATTCTCTTTAGCTTCTGGGTATATAAATTAATTACCGCTTTAAAAAAATCAAATTAGCTTAATTTGGACACTAGAGTTTTTAAATCCGCCAAAAACAAACAATCCATGTCAAAAAAAAAATAAACACCGCCATAATCCCTTTATACATGGCCAACAAAACCGCCCACAAAATATATAAAAACTGGGGCTTCATAGATTATTCATTAGAGATGAAGATGAAAATCAAATAAAACCATATTATAATAATATTGAAAAATTAAAAAATGAAAACTATTCTTAAACTAGCATGTGAAATTCGTGAACATGTTAATGACCCCGGAAATAATGTATTTAAAGAAAAATACTTCAATAACAAAACTTCCGAATGGAATTTACTTTGTTGTTCTATGGATACTTTTCAAGATACAGCTTTAGCTTTGCGATACTACGAAACAATAAATTTACATTGGAAAAAAGTAGGAAAAAATATTTTAATATTTTATGGCATACTACAAGCAATATTTCTACAGCAAGATGCAGTAAAAAATCTACATAAAATATTTTTAAATGAAAAATTAGAAATTCATAAAATGCCAAATTTAAATAAAATTAGAAATTTTAGAAATAAATTTACTGGTCATCCACTCGAATGTAAACAAGATAAAACCATTTACAGATCTATAATTGCTCCAATGACATTAAGCAATCATAAAAATATTATATTAGGCAGTTGGGATGACACTAATAAAAAAGCGGGATATGAAACAATCGATTTTAAAGAAATATATAAAGAATACAAACAAGAAACTAAATCAATTTTAAAAAAAATTATAGAAACTATGAAAAAAAATTGGCCATAATAAAAATTATAATTTCTTCCCCCATATAATCAAACATTTTAAAAAAATAGTCATTGCGCTGAAAGCTCTATCTTGATTTGGGTCTTGTGGGTCCCAAATCAAGATAGAGCTGCCCTAAGCAATGACTATTTTTTTAAAATAACCTCTCGCAGGAAAGCCCACGAAAACCAAAGGGGTTTTCGTGATCACACCCCCCATAACAAATACCTCACATCCTCACTCATCATCTCCGGACTCCACGCCGGATTCCAAACCAAATTCACATCCACATCTTTGATTTCCGAAAAATTCATTAATTCCTTTTGTACATCCCCCATAATTTGTGGACCCAACGGACAGCCCAAACTCGTCAAAGTCATAGTAACATAAGCAATTCCATCTTTAATTTCCACATCATACACCAACCCCAAATCCACGATCCCCACCATCATTTCAGGATCCTCCACCAAATTCAAAGCCTCCCAATACCTCCCCTTCCTCTCACTCGCCACCACCGGCCACCTTTTCACCTTATTATCATCTCCCTTCGTCTTAATCTTAATCTTAATCTTATTCTTATTCTTAATCTTATCCTTATTCTTAATCTTATCCTTATTCTTAATCTTATCCTTATCTCCTTTCTCCTCCCCCCTATTTTTATTCCCCACTTGTTTTTTCATATATCCCTCCCCAATTACGAATTACGAATTACAAATTACGAATTACGGATTACGGATTACGAATTACGCTCTCCCCCAACCCCCCTCTTCACCGCATACAACGAAAGTAACGCGCACTTCAACCTCGCCGGACTCAAATCAATCCCCAACAAATCAAGAACATCTTCCTTCCCCATTTTCAACACTTCAACAACTTTTTTACCTTTAATTTCATCAGTTAACATTGACGCGCTCGCCTGACTAATCGCGCATCCGTTTCCGGAAAATTTAACATCTTTAACAATCCCGTTTTCAAGCAAAAAATCCATTTTTATTTCATCCCCGCAAAGAGGATTACTTTCCTTAACACTCTTACTCACGTTCTTCAAATCCCCATAATTTCTGGGATTTTTATAATGATCCAATATGTTTTCTTGATATAGATCCATTTGTTATATTTTTAGATATCAAAAATCACTCAAATATCCTCGTCACCTTCTCCAACCCTGTAACCAGCTTCTCCACATCCTCTTCATCATTATATAAATAAAAACTAATCCTGGCCACTGCATTTTCCTTCAAAAAATCCTTAACTAAAGGCTGCGCGCAAAGCATGCCCGCTCTTATACAAATTCCTTCCTGATCCAAAATCGACGCCACATCATGAGCATGAACACCTAAAACATTAAAAGAAATAATTCCACCACAAATTTCATGATTCTCCGGAATATAAAGTTCTAAATTTTTCATTTTTTCCAATTTACTTTTCGCATATAAAAACAAGTTTCTTTCATATTTTTCAATATTCTCCAAACCAATATCATTTAAAAACTTTAAAGCCTCATCAAATGCTATTATATCAGCAAAATTCGGAGTCCCGGCTTCAAATCTCGTTGGCAAATCAGCATAAACGGAATTTTCTTTATCCACAGACCTGATCATGTCTCCACCAAAAATATATGGATACATTTCCTCTAAAATTTCCTCTTTCGCATATAAAACTCCGACACCGGTAGGGCCAAGCATTTTGTGCGATGAAAAAGCTAAAAAATCCGCATCCAAATCCTGAACATCAATAATACTGTGGCCTGCCAATTGAGCCGCGTCAACCAAAACTTTAACATTATTCTGATGCGCTGATTTTATAATTCTTTTCAAATCAGTTTTTATTCCTAAAACATTTGACATACCTGTAACACAAACCAGCTTTGTACGATCACTAAAACTATTAATAAAAAAATCCATATCCAATTCTCCTGACTTGAGTAGCGGAACATATATCAATTTCGCACCTTTAACCTTGCTAACTTCTTGCCATGGAACTAAATTTGAATGATGCTCTAAAATACTTACAATTATCTCATCTCCGGGCATACATAAATTTTTTGCCCAAGAATTAGCCACTAAATTAATAGATTCAGTACAATTTCGAGTAAAAACAATTTCCTTGATAGATTTGGCATTTATAAATTTAACTATATTTTCTCTAGTATTCTCATACATTTCCGTAGACTTTTCACTTAAACTATAAATTCCCCGATGCACATTGGCATTATAGTTTTCATAAACTTCAGTAATCTTATTTATCACACTCTTAGGCTTCTGCGTAGTAGCCGCGTTATCCAAATACACCAAATCCTTCCCATTAACCTTGGTTTTCAAAATCGGAAACTCTTTTTTAATATTTTTAAAATTTATCATATTACGGATTACGGATTACGAATTACGGATTACAACTCACAATCCTCTCTACTTTCCCAATCACCATCTCCCTCGCTTTCTCATCTTCCACCATAGAAACATCGCTCACCAAAAATCCTTTAATTAATAACTTTATCGCCGAATCTTTTTCAATGCCCCTGCTTTGAAGATAAAATAACATCTCCTCATCAATTCCTCCAATTGTAACCGCGTGTCCGGCTTTAACATCATTTGCTTCTATCTCCAAAGAAGGTATTGTATTAACTTTCGCAAATTCTGACAATAAAATTGTATGATGTTTTAAAGATGAATTGGTTAATTGCGCACCCTTGGCGATCTTTAAAAGTCCTCTGTAATCAAATTTTGACTTATCAAATAAAACGCTTCTCACATTACAAACAGACTCACATGAACCTTTTAAATGATTATAATAAGTATTTATCATAAAATTATTACTTTCTTTTCCCACTAAAATTAAATAACAAGTAGCCTTACTGTTTTCTCCCAAAAAATTAACCTGCCAATTCACAACTTTATCGCTCGCTGATGACAAAATCGCCACAACGTTCAATTCACAATCACTTCCTAAATCAAAATTCAAATCATTCAAATTTTCTAAAATTATAAAATTACGGGAATTTGCTTCAAATTTTAAATTTTGATCTGATTTTGATAATATTTTCAAATTCATAATTTTGTTGTTAACCTACAGAACCTGTCATTTCCAATTCAATCAATCTATTAAGTTCAATCGCATATTCCATAGGCAATTTTTTTATAATCGGCATAGCAAAACCGTTAACAATCATATTAATGGCTTGTTCTTCAGAAAGCCCTCTAGACATCAAATAAAAAAGCTGCTCCTCTCCAATTTTTGAAACTGTGGCTTCATGTGCGATTATGGTATCCTTCTCGCTTATTTTCATAACCGGATAAGTATCACTTCTTGACTTACTGTCAAAAATTAAAGCATCGCATGAAACATGAGATTTTGAATTTTTCGCTCCCTTGCTCACTCCCAAAAAACCGCGATAACTGGTTCTTCCACCATCCTTACTTATAGATTTAGAAACAACTTTCGAACTAGTATTTTTTGCTAAATGAAATACTTTTCCACCCGCGTCCTGATGCTGATTTCTACCTGCGAATGCTAAAGATTGAATTTCTCCTCTAGCTCCATCACCTTTCAAAAATATCGAAGGATATTTCATCGTAATTTTCGAACCAATATTACAATCAAGCCAAAACATTTCCGCGTTTTCATAAGCATAAGCGCGTTTGGTCACCAAATTATAAACATTTGTTGACCAATTTTGAATCGTTGTATATTGCGCGCGAGCATTTTTTTTCACAATAATCTCAACAACAGCACTATGAAGCGAATCAGTCGAATAAATCGGCGCCGTACAACCCTCAACATAATGCACACTCGCCCCTTCATCAACAATAATTAAAGTTCTCTCAAATTGCCCCATATTTTCAGCATTAATACGGAAATAAGCCTGCAAAGGAAGCTCCAATTTCACATCCTTCGGCACATAAATAAATGATCCTCCGGACCAAACCGCGCTATTCAAGGCCGCAAATTTATTATCAGCAGCCGGAACTACCTTACCAAAATATTCTTCAAAAAATTCAGGATATTTTTGCAAAGCATTATCAGTAGAATCAAAAATAATTCCCTTCTTCTTCAAATCTTCACGCAAATTATGATAAACGATTTCCGACTCAAATTGAGCGCCGGAACCGGCCAAAAACATTCTTTCGGCCTGAGGAACTCCCAATTTTTCAAAAGTATCCTTAATTTCCGAAGGCACATCTTCCCAATTATTCTTAGATCTATCCTGCGGCCGAACATAATAATGAATTCCGTTAAAATCCAATTTTGAAAGATCCGCTCCCCATGAAGGCAGTTCTTTTCGCAAAAAAATTTCATAAGCTTTCAACCGAAAATCAAGCATCCAAGAAGGTTCTTTTTTAAAAGCCGAAATCTCTTTAATAATTTTTTCATTCAAACCCTTGGGAGCCTTATATCTCGGTTTAGTCTTAGTACTAAAACCGTATTTATACCCCTCCATAATCTCCTTCACCCTACTTTTAACCTCCTTGGTAATCATAATTTAATAAATTAAAAATTTATTCCTAATCACCCCCGCTTAACAGGATTAATCACTGCCCCATACCCTTCCCTCTCCAGCTTCTCAGCCAACTCCTTCCCTCCTTCCCTCACAATCTTCCCCGCGGCCATAATATAAACTTTATCCGGCACAATATAATTCAAAATTCTTTGATAATGAGTTACTAATAATACACCTGATTTATAATTTTTATAACAATACATAATCGCTTCTGAAACATGCTTAAGCGCATCAATGTCCAATCCCGAATCTATCTCATCCAAAAGTGCGAATTTAGGTTTCAAATAACTCAATTGCAAAATCTCCGCTTTCTTTTTCTCCCCTCCTGAAAAACCTTCATTAACGGTTTTTCCAATAATTGATGAATCCATTTTTAAAATCTCAATATTTTCTTTTATTTGATTTAAAAATTCACGTGGAGAAATATTTTTTTTATTCTCCTCTTTTAATAATTCATTTTTTGCTTGTCTCAAAAAATTTCCATAACTAACGCCACTCACTTCAACCGGATTTTGAAAAGCCAAAAAAAATCCCAATTTGGCACGTTTTGAAACATCCAAACTTAAAACATCAATATCATTAAAATATATACTTCCTTTTGTAATTTCATATTTTGGATGTCCCATAATAATATTTAAAAGAGTGCTTTTTCCACTCCCGTTTTGCCCCATTAAAACAGTAATTTCATTGGATTTTATCTCCAAATCCACTCCATTTAAAATCAAATGACCTCCCGCTTTCGCATGCAGATTTTTTATAATTAATTTATCCATTTTTATATTAAAAATAATTAAGCGATTTTGATAAAAGTAAACTGTTTAATTCATCATTCAATTTTTTAAATCCATCTCTGGCCATACAAGTCAAACCTCTTCCGCAACATCCATTTTTATTTTTACATTTAACCGCCAAACATTTAACCAAAGCCACCGGACCCTCCAAAGCTTCAACCACATTCTTCAATAAAATATCCTTAGGCTTTTTCATCAAATAATATCCTCCTGCTTTACCTCTTCCTGATCCTACCAATCCCGCTTTTTTAAAATCTCTGGCAATATTTTGCAAAAAATAAAATGACATATCATATTTTTCCGCGATACTATTCAAAGAACAAGTATTTTCTGCGTTAAAATCCCGTAAGGCAAGAAGAAAAGATACACCTGTATCAACTTTCTTAGTCAGATGAAAAACCCCGCTACCCTTTGAATTTTCACATTCATGGGAGCAACCATTATTGTTTTTATTCATACTAATCGAATATGATTTAAGCACCCATAAATTAAATCAAAATTTTTAAAAAGTCAAATAAATTTGATTTACGAAATTAAACTTTCTTTTCTAAAAGGCAACTCTATTTTAAAATACGCACCGCCATAATCCCCTCCATTAGGTATACATTTTATTGACCCCTTCATTTCTGCTTCAATAGTACATTTTATATTGGCAAGTCCCATACCCGTACCGTCTCCATCGGTTACCCCTAAATCAAATAAATTATCTTTCAATTTAGAATTAACTCCCTTTCCATTATCAAATATTTCAATAATTAAATTATTTGCGGCCCCATCAATTGAAAACTTAAATTTACATTTATCACACTTTTCTCCGCCATGTTTAAAAGAATTTCGAGCCATATTGAAAAACATATTCTCAAGCACATATCTATTGCCGAATATTTTTAAACCTTTTACTTGATCCAAATTTTCTATAATAATTTCTTTTTCATCAAATCTTTTTACCAAACCCGCTATCATAGTATCATCAAAAATTTCGCCAATCTTAAATTCATCATTCTTTACCTTATCCGGATTAAAATAATAATTCGCGGATCTTGTCCCTGCTTTCATCAACCTGGCATCAAGCTCTATTACTTTCATCGAATCATTTTTCATTTTAAGATCAATTTTATAAGTTTCATCAGTCAATAATTCTAAACGTTGAGATACTGCTGTATAATAATTGGCAAAATCATGTCTAATGAACAGATTAATTAAAGAATCTTTTTCCTCCCTAATTATCAATTTAAAAACTTCCAAAAATCTTTTACTGCTTTTAGCCGCATTCATTAAATTTTCTTTTACATCCAAATCTTTGTCCAAAGTCTCTAAAAGTTCTTCCGCTGAATTATTAAAAATATTCCACAAACTTTTCTGTTCTAACGGAAGTACAATTTCTAACTTCGCGCCTTTTTTTACTTCACTACCATCTAACCCCCCATGATCATGTTTAATAAGCCTTCCACCGGCGAATTCAACTTTTTTATCCGCGTCTCTAAGACCATAACCTGTGCTGCCATAACCGGAAACTCCTTTTTCATATACTCGATCCGAAATTTCCGGATCTATACCAATGCCGTCATCTTCAACAACAATTTTCATATCTGTACCATTTAAAACAACGTTTATATTTACATTTAAAGCCTTCCCCCTAAATTGCGCGTTATGAATCATTTTATAAATTAAATTTCTTATAATTGAATCATTCACAATTACAGATTTATCCTTTAGCGCGTCGTGAAAAATAGAAAAATTAACACGCATATTACCGAAACTTTTACATAAAGTTTCTACATATGATTCCGAAAATAAAACATTAATGTCGCAAATCTTCAAAAAAATATCTTGATTTTCGTACCAATATTTTAAACTCTCCATAGCATCTTGAGCCATTGTCAAATTACTCATTATTTTTTTCTTATCATTTTCAGTAGTACCATCATTTTCTATAAAAAACTTCATATATTCCTTTAAATGTCGAAAAAAAATGTCTACATCATGATTAAAAAAACTTAAAATCTCTCCATACATGCTTTTTTTGAATGTAGAATCAATTATTTCTAAATTCAGCGAATCAGCCGAATATAAATTCTCTGCAATTTTATGTTTAAAATAGGTTGTTAATGCTTTTATTTGTGAATAAAAATTTTCAATTCTATTCACAACATGTTCTAACCTTTCATAATCTTCCCAAATATTTGGATTTTTAAAACTTTCAAATATATTTTCTGTACGTTTAAATATTTTTTCCCAAACAAGATCAGCATCATTCGACTCATTCAAATCATGAAAATCCAATTGGTCAGCACCACTTTTTGTTAATTCAACAATACCACTTTCATTACCGAAATTTGGGCCTTCCTTCAAATCTAATCCAATTTTTCTCATAAATAATAAATAAAAAATTAGAAAAAACTAAACCATATACGCACCCAAATGTCAACTAAAATTAGTGAGATTACAAATTATGCGATTACGTTTAATAATTTCCACCTAGTTTTATTTAACCTCAACATCCTCAAAAACTCTGCTTCCCACAGATTTCCTTTGCTTCTGATATTTACCGTTATATGGATTTTTAGCCTCATTATCCATTTTGCAAAATACTAATTGACAAATTCTTCGACCTTTTTTTAATTTAATAGGCAAAGAATTGGCGTTGTAAAGTTCCAAAGTAATTTGACCTTCAAATCCGGGATCAACCCATCCCGCATTTTGAATAAAAAGCCCAATTCTTCCAATTGAACTTCTCCCTTCCACAAAAGCGGTTAAATTATTGGGCAATTTCACATATTCCTCGGTTGTCGCCAATAAAAACGAATGTGGAGGAATAGTGATTTGATCACCTATAATTTCACGATATTTAATTTCCTTATCTAAAGTTATAATATCCATATTATTTTGTTCAATCACCAAAAAATGATCCCCCAGCCTACAATCAATCGAAGCCGGTTGAATTGAATTTTCAGACAAAGGACTAACCGTCAAAGAACCATCAGAAATTAGTTTATTTAAAGTAACATCAGAAAGAATCATAAATTTGATTAATCAATAAAGTATCCAAATTATATAAGTGGAATAAAAAATTACAACAATAAAACTTCTTACAGATTACGAATTACGTTCCTCATCCTCTCCCCCACACTCTCCGCCCCGCAAATCTCCGAAACCATTGCCACACTATCAACCCCACAATCCAAAACCTCCCCCATATTTCCTCTGTTAATGCCCCCAATCGCCACTTTGGAAATTTTCACCTTATCAACGATTTTTCTGACACCTTCAATCCCCATTGCTTTAACATCTCTTTTCGTATTAGTCGAAAAAACCGCGCTGATTCCAACATAATCCGCTCCCAAATTTTGCGCTTCCAAAGCTTGTTCAACGTTTTCCGCTGAGATTCCGATGATTTTTTCATTACCTAAATATTTCTTCAACTCTTCAAAATTATTTTTAATAATCCCTTTTTCCCGCCAATATAAAATATCACTCTGCCCCAAATGAACACCCCGCGCATTAATTTTTTTGGCAATTTCCACTTGATCATTAATCATTAAATTAAGATTAAATTTTTCGCAAATATCCAAAACATCTTTTGATTTGAATAAAAACACCTCCTCGCTATCTTTTTTATTACGATATTGAATCAAAAACTTTTCATCCAAATATTTTCCTCTTATCGATTCATAAAACTTCCCGATTTCCTCCACAATTTTAAAAACATCTTTATTGATAAAATCACAATATTCCTGATCTATCACAGGATAAATTGAAAAAATATTTAATTTTTTAATCATAAAATTCGCCTTTTTAAATAAAACCTCAAATAACAATTACTTAAAATCAATTTATTTGCAAGTCGCGTAAAACACTGCTAAAATATACAATTATCTTCACTTTTACTCATAAACCATTTATTATGAAAACCAATGAAAATAAAATATTAACCTACGTTTTAGCTCTCATTGTTATATTAGCGGCAGCGTTTTTAATATATACTCTATGGGTGGATACTGATACGGATACCGACATCATAGATGACCAAGAAATTATTGATAACAATACTACTGATGAAGAAACACCCGATGACACATTAGACGACAACACAACTCCAACCGTTCCGAATCCTGAAGAAACAAATACTTAGATTTAAAAAATAAAATTTAAGGAGTATAAAACGAGCTTTTCCTTTCTGTCTATGATATAAAGTTAATATAGACAGAAAGAAAAAAAATAATACTAAAATTATGAAATTTTTAAACAGAGATGATGCAGGACAAAAATTATTGGAAAAACTGCAATTTTTAAAGGACGAAAAAAATGTTATAATTTTAGGACTTCCGCGAGGAGGAGTAGTTGTTGCCAAAAAGATTGCCGAAAACTTAAAACTGCCGTTAGATATTATAATAACCCGAAAAATCGGTTTTCCGCAGAATGAAGAACTGGCAATAGGTGCGGTTGATGATGAAGGAAATTATATTATCAATGAATTCATTACTAAAATATATTCTCTCTCAGAAAACTACATTCAGGCAAAAATCCGCAGAGAAGCTTTGGAAGCAAAAAGAAGATTAAAAGAATATCGTAAAAATAAAAAAACCTTAAATTTAAAAAATAAAATCGCGGTACTTATCGATGACGGCATTGCTACGGGATTTACAATGAAAGCGGCAATAAACTCTTGCCTGAAAAAAAATGCAGCAAAAATAATAATAGCCTCACCTGTAATCGCCAAACAAAACCTCGATTTGCTTGCGCCATTGGTGGATAAAGTCATTTACGTTATTGCTCCCGAAGAAATGCATTCAATTTCCCAATATTATAAAGAATTCGAACAAACCACAGACGAAAAAGTGGAAAAAATACTGAATTGGTAGACCAATCGCGCTTTCCATTGAAATAAAGCCACCATCAACACACATAACCCCTAATCTCATGTCAAAATCCCGCCATCAGGAATTAGCTGATATTTTAGTTAATTATTCATGTAAAGTAAAGGCTGGAGAAACTGTTGAAATAACCGGCACCTCTGAAAGCATGCCTTTATTTCGAGAAGTGGTAAAACTATGTTATCAAAAAGGAGCATTCGTTCGACCAAATCTCTTTGATGAAGAATTGGCGTATTTAAAATTTAAATATGCTTCCGATAAAGTTTTAAAAACAACTTCCAAATTTAGATTGTTTGAAGCCAAAAACACTGATGTTTTTATTAATTTGGGAGGAGAAATGAATACAAATGTCCTCTCAAATATCGATCCAAAAAAAATTCAAGAATCAGCGAAAGCGAATTTGGAAGCTAGAAATGAAGCAGTAAAAAAACGCTGGGTTATCTGTGAATACCCTTCCCGCGGTTTAGCGCAAGAAGCAAAAATGTCACTCGAAGAATACGAAAATTTTGTCTTTTCCGCTTGTCTTCAGGATTGGGAAAAAATAACCGGGGAATGCAAAAAAATAGGAAATTTAATGCACAAAGCAAAAAAATTCCACATAAAAAGCAAAGACACTGATTTAATGGTAGACATTTCAGGATGCCCCGCGAGCAGTCAAAATGAAAAAGTACAAGGATCCCATAATATGCCGGACGGTGAAATTTTCACCTCACCTAACCGCTACAAAACCGAAGGCCATATTTATTTTCCATGGCCGTCAAAAAAAGGAAAAGAAGTACGAGATGTTTATTTGGAGTTCAAAAAAGGGAAAGTAGTAAAAGCAACCGCCTCAATGAATGAAGATTACCTCCACGAAGTTTTAAAAACCGACAAATTATCAAATTCCCTGGGAGAAGTCGCTATTGGCCTTAATTATGGAATCAAACAACCAACGAACAACATTTTATTTGACGAAAAAATCGGAGGCTCAATTCATATTGCTCTGGGAGCCGGCTACAAAGACGTAAACGGCGACCCAAACAGCTCCGTCCACTGGGATTTGGTAAAAGATATGAAAAACGGCGAAGTATGGTTTGATGATAAATTGGTGATGAAAAAGGGAAAAATTGTAATATGATCACTCAGAACCTCATCCCATCCAACTTTTCCCTCTGAAACATCCTTTCAAAAACCTCATCAACGGTTTCAAAAGATTTTTCCTTATTTTCCCAACCTAAAATCTTAATAACATTGTTTAAGCTTTCCTCAAAGTTTGCTTCAATTTCCAAATACCCAAAACCATTCGGATATTCATCAAATTCCAATTTACATTTTTCAAATTCAAAACTAATTCTTTTTTTCTCATAATATTTGGAAACCTTTAAACCCAAATGAAAAAAAATTTTTTCTAACTTTTCCTCATCATCATCCAAATTTATCTGAAGCTCCTGAAAAAATTTAACCTCCGAAATTTTTTTCCCAAATTTATAAACCAATTCAATATCTTTATTCTCTCCTTCTTCCAATACTCGCAACCGCAAAAGCTCACCTATCTTCCTAATTCTCTGATCCTCAAAATCAAAATACTTCACCTTCATCACTCCATCAAAAACCATTTTTGCCCCAATTTCTTCCATCTTCATTAAAAAATCTTTTTTTGAAATCCCCAATAATTTAATTTCAATTTCTTTATTCATAAGCAAAAATTTACTTTTCTAAAATCAATAATATCAATATCTGCTTCTTAACAACAGCAATTTAATCTGGACATCTCCTAAAAACATTTAGTAAAGTTAAGCATATCACACTAAGTTTATATACGAAAAAAATTCGAGTCCAAATATTTTATTTAGTATTATACTTAATCTTTAATTATGAAACATAAAAAACTAATTATCATTTCATCTGTATTAATCATAACTGGTGCAATTATAATTGGAAAATTTTTCTTTCAAATAATACCTCTGACCTTTAGCAATGAAGAATCAGATATTCCAGCTAATAATAAAGCATTGAATTATGATGAATGGTTTATCATTACTAATAAACAACAAAGACTTAATTTAATGAAAGAAGGATATAAAATTCCGGATATAAATTTTGAAAAAAATTTTTTAATTACCTCTCAATATAAAATTAAATTTTTATGGAGCTTTCGATCATTCTGTGATTCATGCACAGGAATGCCAAACGGCCATATAATTTTTGACAAACAAAATTCTGAACAAAACAAATATTATTTCTACTTAATGGACAAAATCTCTCTATCTCAATCCGCTGGTTAAAAAACTGCTAAGTTCATAGGAAAAAAGAGCCCACGAGAAAAAACGTTAGTTTTTGTCGTGCGAAAAATTATTATTTAATCTCAAGGGCTCATAACTTAGAATTAAACATTCTTAAAAATAACCGCTTGCAGGAAAGACCACGAAAACCTTTTTGGTTTTCGTGATTGAATTACCTTTCATCCTCCGCATACACATGCATATACTCACTTTTTTCATAACTGAATAATTCTTCTTCTCTAAAAAATCTTTTCACTTCCATTTCCGCATTTTCAACACTATCTGACGCGTGCACAACATTACAAGAAACACTCATCGCATAATCACCGCGAATTGAACCTGCTTCTGCGGCTCTGGATTTAGTAATGCCACATAACAATCTAACAGCATTAACAACTTCCACGCCCTCAATAGACAAAGCAATAATCGGTGAGCTTCTCATAAATTTACTCAATCCCGCAAAAAAAGGCTTATCAGCCAAATGCGCGTAATGTTCCTTCACAATCGCATCATCCAAACTCATCATTTTCATTCCAATAATCTTCAAACCTTTTCGTTCAAACCTTTCAATGATTTTACCGATTAAACCTCTTTGAATCGCGTCAGGTTTAACTAAAATTAAAGTTCTTTCCATAAAAAATACGTTAAATAAAAAATAATTTAAAATTTTACTTCCATCAAATTTTTCAAATTTTCTCCATTGCCAAAAGGACCGATTACAGCTAATTTCATTTTTTCCTGAACAAACAAATCTCTGCAAATCCTTAAAATATCCTCTTTCGTAACTTTATCAATTTCTTTCATAATTTCCGAAGGAGTACGAATTTTATTGTGCAAAAGCTCTTGTTTGCCTAACAAATGAGCGAATTCCTCACTATCTTCCAGCCTCAAAGTCATCTTGCCTTTTATAAAATCTTTTGCTTTTTTAAGCTCATCTTCAGGTACTCCTTCTTTCTTGATCAAGGCATATTCATGAATTATAGAGCTGACAGCTTCCTCGATTCTTTTAACATCCACACCGGCATTCGTGGAAATAACACCAATATCCTGATAATCATCAGTCGAAGTATGAATATAATAAGTTAAACCCTTTTTCTCCCGAATTGCGCTAAACATGCGCGAGCTCATATTCCCGCCTAAAATAACACTCAAAACTTTTAAAGCATAATGATCCGCATGTTGTTCAGAATAAGCCGGAAAACCTAAAACTAAGTGCCCCTGCTCAGTGCTTTTATTTTGAACCAATACATTATTTGTATTTTCAGAGATTTTATATTTTTTATATTCAAAATCCTTTTTTGAATTATTAAAAGCGAAATATTTTTCTATATCCGGAATTATTTTATCATGATCAACTTTGCCTGAAATAACCACAACAATGTTATCCGCAGAATATAAACTGTTTTTATAATTGGAAAAATCTTCATGATGAGCATTCAAAATAAATTCTTTACTCCCTACTTGATCCCACCCTAAAGGCTGATCCCCGAAAAGCAATTTTTCAAAATCCCATCCAACTTGATACATCGGCGTATCCTGATACATATTATATTCTTCCAAAATAACCCTTCTCTCTTTATCAATTTCAGTATTATCAAATTTGGAATATAAAAGCATATCGGAAAGTACATCCAAAGCGGTATTTTTATTCTTTTCCGCAACTTTAACATAATATCCCGCATATTCTTTACCGGTAAAAGCATTAAAATCACCTCCCACAGCATCAATTGCCGCGGATACGGATTTGGCATCAGGATACTTCTTCGCTCCTTTAAAGAACATATGTTCCAAAAAATGCGAAATGCCATTTATTTCCTTGGTTTCATAGCGTGATCCGGCCCCTGCCAAAACTAAAACTGTTACTGCGCTGGTGCTTGGAATTTCCTGTGTAATCACTCTTAAACCATTCTCAAATACGGTTTTTCTATGCATAAATTATTATTTAATAACTAATTCGAGTACAAAAATTACCACAAAGTAGAAAAAGAGTCTAGAGTGAGAAACTTTCCTCTTGCCTTCGCCCTTCAAAATCCCGTATAAATTAATATACTAAAGAAATAAAGTGTAAAAAAATGTTAAAAAGTTATTCCGACAATCCGCAAAGAATACGTTTTTTACAACTCATTTTACTGATTATCTGTTTTATAATAATATTCAAGCTTTTCTATCTCCAAATTATAAAACACGAATACTATTACGCAATTGCCCAAAAAGAACATTTTGGATATATTGAACTGCCTGCAAGGCGGGGAAATATTGTAATTGAAAACAAAGAAACCGGAGAAAATTTCAAATTAGCGACAAACACTACATTTTATACAATCTACGCGGATCCCACGCTTTTAAAAAACAAAGAAAAAGTTGCTTCCTCTCTGGCTCCCCTGCTTTTTAATTTGGAAGAAGAAAAACAATATGATGAAATACGTGTTAAAAAAGATTTACAAACAGCTAAAACAGAAGAAGAAAGACAAAAAATCAAATATTTAAGCGAAGAAGAACTTAAAATAGACTTTGAAAAACGCCTCAAAGAAAAAATCAGTTTGGAAATCAGAGAGCAAATTCTTCTTTACGAACATTTAAATGATAAAGTTGTAAATATAATCGAAAAAGCCCAACTCCCCGGCATATTTATCCAAAAAAATAATCTTTATGCCAAACCCGGAGAAATGAATGCTGACTCAAGAACCGAAATAGCCCAATTCTTAAGCGAATTCATTGATATAACCAAAGAAGATTTGGAAAGGATATTGGTTGGCAAAAACAGATACGTGATTCTTCAAACAAAAGTTGAACCTGAAATCACTGAACAAATCCAAAATTTTATTCAAGAAGATTATAAAAACTTTCGAGGCATCGGTATTCAAGAAAAATATTACCGCCTATATCCGGAAAAACAATTGGCATCTCAAATATTGGGATTTGTCGACCATCAAAGCGTGGGTCAATATGGAATTGAAGGTGCATTCAATTCAAAACTTCAAGGCAAAAACGGAATATTCAGTTCCCAAACCGATGTTCACGGCAATCAATTAACAGTCGGCGATAGTATAATCAGACCGGCGGTTGATGGTGATGATATTTATTTAACGATTGATAGAGCGGTTCAACTTGCGGTTGAAAGAAAATTGGAACGCACAGTAACTGAAAATAGGGCTGACAATGGGCAAGTTATTATTCTCGACCCCAAAACTTTCCGTATCATTGCCATGGCTTATTATCCAACCTTTAATCCGAATGATTATGGCGAAGCATTAAGTAAAAAAGAAATTAACTTAACCGAAGAGGAAATAAACCGTTTAATACCTCTGGAAGAAACAAAAGATCCCAAACATTTTGTTTTATATATCGACAGAGATAAACATGAAAAAATAGAAATATTTAAAGAAGAGGATGAACAAGGAAAAAAAGTTTATAAAATGTATAAAAACAAAGTCGGTGCCTTTGTTTTTAAAAACAGAGCGGTAAGCGACATCTATGAACCCGGATCTGTATTCAAAGTTATAACAATGGCTTCAGCTTTAAATGATAATGATGTAAAACCCGAAACCACTATTTTTGAATCCGGTCCTATTCAGGTTGATTGCCATACGGACAAACTCACAGGAAAAGAGGTTTGTGACTTCCCTATAAGAAATTCTCAGGATAAATATCGAGGCCGTTTAAATATGACCGAAGTTTTGATGTACTCGTCAAATATCGGAATAAGTGAAATTACTCAAAAAATGGGGAGAAATCTATTATATAGCTACATCAAAAATTTTGGATTTGAAGAAAAAACCGACATTGAATTCGACGATGAAAACCGCGGCCAAATTGAATATTTTGAAAAATGGTCTCAAAGTGAATTAATAACTCACGGATTCGGACAAGGAATCGCGGTAACACCAATCCAGCTTATATCCGCCCTCGGCGCCCTCGCGAACGGAGGGACTCTAATGCAACCGCATATAATTGATAAAATAGTCAAAGAAAATGGCGAAATAATTTACACAGAGCCGAAAGTAATCCGCCAAGTAATCAAAAAAGAAACCTCGGATATTTTAACTTACATGATGGTGCCTGTAGTGGAAAAAGGCGTAGCCCCAAAAGCAAAAATAGCCACACATTACATCGCCGGAAAATCAGGAACTTCCCAAACATATAAAAACGGAAAAGCTATGTCGGGAGTTGGAACCACAGTCGCCTCTTTCGCCGGTTTCGGACCCATTGATGATCCGAAATTTGTAATTTTGGTCATAATCGACCGCCCCCGCACTGATGAATGGGGCTCCAACACCGCCGCCCCTCTATTTTCCGAAATCGGATCTTTCCTGTATGATTATTACAATATCCCCCCTGACAAAAAATAAATATTCCGTAACCATGCCCCATGCAAACACTCACCGCCTCCAAAATAATGACAAAAAATCCATTAACGGTTTACGACAACGAAACAATCGAACAGACCATAAAATTAATGGATAAAAAGAAAATCACTTCCATGCCGGTAATAAATAAAAACAAAAATTTTTTAGGATTAATCACGGAAGATGATTTGGCTTTACATGAATTAAATCCTCATGCGCCTGCCGCAATGACAATACTTGGAAGCGTAATTTATTTGGAAGATACGAATGAATTCAATACAGGACTCAAAAAAATCCTCGCCTACAAAACAAAAGACATCATGAATAAAGACATAATCACCCTCAAAGAAAATTCCACCCTTTTCGAAATAATCACCATAATGCACGAACAAAACCAAAAATCAATTCCTGTATTAAAAGGGAAAAAACTGATCGGAATTATCTCAAGAACAAATGTGCTTCATGCATTGGCGAAAAAGATTTAAATTACCTTATTTTTGATTAAATCAACAAATCGTTTTAAAAGGCTCCACTTCGTAAATCAATTTTCAACTCAAATCTCTTTTTCCTATCTTGCTCATCCAAAAAAAACAAAATTATAATCACTCATTTGCCCCGATTTTCCGCTCGCCCTTGAACCAAACAAATAAACCAATTTAATCTCATTTATCCCTTTAAATTTCTCCACAATTTGTTCAAACATAGTTTTCTACTTAAAAAAACACAAATTCGAATAATAATTAATCAAATTGTAGAATGCAATGATTTAATCAATAAAAAGCGAAAAATAGATTATCTACATTGCAATTATTTTGTTGCCTATTTAAAAATTTTTCAAATGAAAAAATTGAGTGTGAATAATTTTTTGTAGGCATAATAAAATACGCTCCATCTTTCAATGCTTTTATCCCCATGTATCCATCAGATTCCAGATTGTCTCCACATACTAGCAGCAAATTTCTTTTTGTTTCAGAAATAATTTTTTGAACCATTTCCTCTTTTTTTCTACCTTTCAATCTGGCTCCGTTTATTTCTGTCATAAATTCTTTTTTTTCGTTTTCCATTTGAATTGTTGATCTTATTTGATCTGGCTTAACTATATGACTAATTGAACTATACTTTATTGCCGACTTAGCTACAGCAGATACATTTGCAGTTATAACAAAAACTTTTGATCCTTCTTCATAAACCATTCTATATATATTCTCCATCTGTGGAATTGATTCTATTCCCATAGAATCTATAGCAACACAATCACTGCCCAAATTGGATCTAAGGTAACAAATTTTATTTTTTTTTGCTTGTTTATATGCAATGTCGTCAACATCCTTCTCTTTAATTCCAGTAAAAAAACGCGTCCTCATAAAATTTCCAATATTAATTTCTTCTATTTCATCTCTTCTAAAATTTTTCATAAAATTATCTATTTCAAACATATACATAATAAATTCTCTTAAACTATTACTAAGGTTTATACAATGTGATTGTTTATATAATTTTTTATAAAGTCCCATTATTCTATCATATAAATAGTTTAAAAATTCTTTATTATCTTCTTTCAATCTACTTTCCATATAAGAGCGAGTTTGAAAATTTAAAAGTATTTCTCCAAATTCTTCAGGGGTTTTTAAGTAAAAATTGGAATTCATCATTAATTCAATAAAAAAGGTTTTTCCAAAATCTTGCTTAAAAGCTGTCTTATCTAAATCAGTAGCTACAAAAGTTTTTTCCAAATTAAAACGAGACCGCATTTCCTGAAAAATTTCTTGTAATGAAACTATTTCACTTTTGCTATTTATTAGAATATTTTTGTCTTCCTTAGTTGTGGATTTTAAAATTATTGAATTTTGTATTCTATTAACTTTTTGCTTCGTCTGTTCTCTCTTTTGAACAATTTCTTCAGCTAATCTAAAAGCAAGAGTTGAGTCCCCATTATATTCTTGACAATACCTTTCAGTCATATTATCAAAAACATCGTCAGGGTCATATTCTGTCCATTTACCTATAACCGCTTTCGATCCATCTCTTTTAGGAACTTCCCATATTTTTTTAGGTGGACCAATAAGCTGAGATAAAAAAATATATCTTTCACCAGAATCTATAAGACTGTTTAAATTTAAAATATTTGTATCTGGTTTTTCTGTATTTTGGCTTGCCAAATTTTTAATTTCAGATTCAATTAAGTCCACATGATAAATTATTTTTTCCTCTGAACAATCTGTAATTAAATTTTTTATAGTAGGCAAATTTTTAATAATAACATCATTTTCCATTTGAAAAATTAACTTGCCAAGAATTAAAAACATAAAACCGCAAAAAAATCAACTCAGTAATTTGACATTTTTCAAATTTATATTTATAAAAAGAAGCCGAACTATATAAAAAACCTTAATGCCAATACTAGATAATATCATAATCACTGATGCCCACGAACCTCGAGCAGAACTTATAAGAGATTTTGTTGAAGCTCAACACATAGCCGATATAGTAGAAACATTTATAATGACTAAAAAAAATGTTACTGAAATTCAAGAAAATTTTAGCAAAAGAATAAATGAGTTATTAGAAGGGGAAAAAGCAGTAATGGTTTTTTTCGATTGCATTACAGGCATTAGAAAAAAAATTATTCATATTTTAAAAATAGCTGAACTTGAACATCAAATAGGAACCAGAAAAATATTAACCACATGCCACAATAACCGAAAAGTCAGAAGAGATTTCAAAAAATATGATCTCCAATACGAAGGTATTCGTCACGCTCAATATGAAAGTGAAAACCTGCCACTATTTTTAAGAAGATTAGAAAGTTTATTTCAACCTCAATTAACTCATCAAAATTCTTCTTTTCAACAGCGAATTATTTCCCCAGTTCATCAAAGGTTTTAGAATCCTTATCCGTAATACCCTCCCTCAACCTATAAACAATTTCCGCAAACTCACCGCGCGTAATTTCCTGGGCAAACGCATAAATACTCATAGGAATAGATTTTCTTTCTTCTAAAGCTTTAACATAAGGCTTATACCAAATCTTATTATTTTCAGTAACTTCATAGTTAAATCCATTTACCGTAATCTTTGCTGCTTCAACAAAATTGATTGATTTTTCAGGATAAAATTTTCCATCCGGATAACCGGTAATAATTTTCTTAACTTTCGCGAAACAAACATATTTTGCATACCACTTAGAATGATCTATATCTGAAAAACACGTACTATAATCATTAGCTAAAGACTCAATATATTTCGCATAATATGCAAATTTTTCATACTCTTTTAAAGCTTCCTGATTATTGGCAATAAAATCTACATAAACATCTTCGCCATTAATACATGAATTATACTGAGTTTCATAAACATCCTCGCAAGCTTTATTAACAATACCATCCTCATTCGTACATTTAACTCTTACATTTTCCGCATAATCTATATAACAAGGCTGAATATGCTCTACACAAGTAGTATAACTATTATAAACACCTTGAGAACATTCACGACTACCATTGCACGACTTTAAATCTTCAGCATAAGGTTGATAACAACTCACCCATTCTTCACTATAATCTCCATAAGCACTATTAATAATAATCTTTGTAAATTCCGCCCTATTGATTTTATTTTCCGGCTTAAAACTACCATCCTCATATCCTTTAACAATCGAATTTTCCTGCGAATATAAAATCGCGTCATAATAAGGATTCGAAGCGGAAACATCAGAAAACGCGGCATTCACATATTGCCCTTGCAAAAAAATCCCCACAAACAACAATAAAAACACCATCAAACTTAACAATTTTTTCATAAATAAAAATTAAAAAAAGTAAAATCACAATAATAATAACGCCCAAAATCAAAAAATTTTACAAAAAAATTCTATAATAAAAGCATTTAAAAAAATATTGATCGCACTGAAATCAAAATAAAGCTGCCCTAAGCGATCAATATTTTTTTAAATAACCACTTGCTGGAAAGCCCACGAAAACCAAATAGGTTTTCGTGAATTATTAGATAAAAAACGGCACCCTCTCGATATACTTCCCATACTCCGGATGCTCTTTCAAAATTTCCCTCTCCTCAACAACACAAACCTTCACATATTTATAAATCAAAAGCGGCGCGAAAATAACAGTAATCAAAGTCGGCCAATCAATAAACCATCCGAATACAATCATACAAAAACCCAAATATTGCGGATGTCTTGAATATTTATAAATTCCCGAAACCACAAAATCATTCTTCTTGCTTTTACGATAAAGAGTTATCCAACCCCAAACAATTAATAAAGTACCGATAAAAATAAAAATCATAGAAAAAATCATAGGCAATTCCATCCCAAAAGAAACACCCCAAAAATCAAAACTTAAAACAGGAGGCAAACAAGCCACAGGCTCCGAAAAATACCTCGAAGCAAAATAAATAGTCAAAGGAAAACCATACATTTCAATAAACAAAGAAACAAAAAAAGCCGTCACTAACCCATATTCCCCCCATCGCGCTTTCTTGCGGAAAGATAAAGGAAGCAAAAGCAACAAAAAAAGCAAAATATTTAAAGCCGCAATATGCCATTCCTGCGAAATAATATTCGCCTTCCCTTTCAAATAACAATTAAACTGCTGATAAAATTCCGGATAAAACAAAGCAATCGAAATAACCACAAACAAAAAAGCAAAAATCCTTACGCCCCAATTAACTTTGTTTAAATTTTTCCGCATAAAAAAATATTAGTGATTAAAAAAATTAATTCATACTAAAATAATTTATATAGTATAAAACTAATCATTTCAATTCAAAACCAAAAAGAATATTCATCGCATCAGTCACTTCTAAGTATATATTTATTTTTCCCTTTCACCTGTTCGAGCAGTACAACCAAATAAATCCCAAAAAGCATTCGCTTAAGTAATTAATACTAAATCCGTAAAACCGTCAGCGAGTTTGAAGGGGAAAAATAAATATATACTTAGAAGTAACCCCGAAGATAAAAAGAGGTGGCAGGGCCAGAAGGATTCGAACCCTCACTAACGGTTTTGGAGACCGCTGTGCTACCATTGACACCATAGCCCTAAATAAGCTCTAAAAGTTTACCTTAAAGAAACCTTATTTTTCAAGAATAAATTTTTTAAAAAGGTTTTTCTTCTTTCACCGGAACAACTTCTTTCTCAATTTCCATAAACCCATTCCCCAAAACTCTTCCATTCTCCAACTTATTTCCAAATATCAAACCCTTCGCGTTCTTCAACTCAGATTTAATCAAAGACAAATATAAATCTAAAATCATTGAAGAATTATCAGAAACTCCAATTTTTTGCTGAAAATCAACATAAGTTTGTGCGTATTTCAAAAAATTTTCAGTATTTACATACATAATTTCTTTCTCAAAAGAATCAGAAACCGATTTAATAAATTTTTGAAAATCATCATCTTCCGCTAACACATCGGTTTTATAATCCTTAGCAAATCTCTGATAAGTTGACAAAATAACATTATTTTCTTCATCTATACCATAATAAAAAACACCGTTCTCGGAAAAAAGAGGAAGAGGAATATTAGGAAAACTTTCCCGCAAATTCTTTTGTTTCAGATTATTAAGATCAACTTGCACCTGAGTTAACGTACTCTTGCCTATCTTTACACTTTCCTTACTAATAGCTTTTGCTAAATCTTCAGATTCTTTTGCCAATTTAGCAATATAATCATCAATCTGCGCGTCAACTCTTTTAATAAATTCTTTTGCCATCTCTTTATTTGCGTTACCATCAATAACAAAAGTAATACCCGGAATTACCTTATTACCATTATTCTGAATCGCAAACGCGAAATCTTTATTCATCCAACCCAAAAAATCAGTTTCAAAATCGCGCGTCGTCAATTGCTTAAAAATATTTTTCACAGATTCATAATTTTGCGCCAAATTTTTATTTAATTGCCCCATACTCTCCACAAAAACTTTCAATTTTTGCTGCAAATCCTTACCTTCATAATAAAAAATCATATCCCTACCCGGATAATTCTTAAAAATATTTATATTATCAATATTTGCGGAATCATATTTCAAATACTCATTAATTTTAGTCGAATCAAAAGTTATCCCATTATTTTTTGCCGATAAAGCTAAACTGTAAGCAATCGCCTTTTGCTCTTCATTATCCTTTGAAATCACACCTTGATATTTCGAAAATTCATTCAAATCAAAATAAACAAATCCAAAATATTCATTTTTCACATCCTTCACAGCGTTCTGAAAATTTTCATCGCCACTTAAAACTTTCTTTCCTTCACTATTATTATCAATCATTTCAATCAATCTGTCATACCCATTACCAATAAATAAAATATCTTTATATTTCCAAACATATAACGAAGAATCCCCTTTCTTCTCCTCAACTAAAATTTTCTCGCCTTTATATTTTTCCTCTTTTAATAAACCACTATTTTTAATTTTCTCTTCAAAATTATTATAAGCTTTTTCATCACTTACATATAAACTCAAAACAGAATATAAAATATTTTGAACTTCATCTTGTTTCTTCCCGGCCAAAGCGATATTTACGCGCGAATTTTCACCCATAAAAGGCTTAATATCTTTCTCAAAATCAAGTTTTAAAGACAAAATTTGATTATTTAAAAGATTAATAAAATATTTTTTTACGCTTTCAAAAGAAGAAAAATTAGCCATAACTTTATCTAATTTTTCATTTTGCGCCGTTTTCAAACGATTCAAACTTACCAACAAATATGTATCCTCCAAAAAAACATCTTCCGCCAAATTTTGTTTTAAAGAAACACTATTCTGAAAATAAGGATCTTTACTTACTTTTGAACAACCGTTTAAAGAAAATAAAAAAAATATTAAACTCAAAATAAAATAATTTTTCCAAACAAAAAAACTGCGCATAAAAAAAGTTTATAAATTAACAAACAAAATCAGCTTTTTGTCGGCTTTCTCTTATGCTCAGTATGTTTTCTGCAAGTCTTGCAATATTTCTTTTTACTGGAAATAGTATCTTTATTTTTTTTGTTTACATCAGAATGGTAAACGCCCAAATTACACTTTCCACCATCTTCCTGGACGTTTTGACAATACCATGTATTTTTTTCACGGCCTTTTCCTTTTGCCATATTAAAATATTTAAAAACTAAAAAAACCTAGCTAATTATAGAGATTTACTTCCAATTTGCAAGATAAAATGTTTAATTATAAATAGAAAAACTTGCTCATTACAAATGAATCTTAAAAATATTGCATCAAATATCGAACTGAAAAACGGCATTTGGTATCAAAAAACACATTCTCAAATTTCCTATCCGGATGAAGGCAATGAAAATTGTTTTCAAATCGAAGATAACAGTTTTTGGTTTAAACATAGAAATAACTGCCTGCTTGAAATAATCAAAAAATTTCCATTTACCGGTAGTTTTTTTGATATCGGAGGCGGCAATGGTTTTGTTGCTCAAGCTATCGAAAAAACAGGGAAAAATACGGTTTTGGTGGAACCCGGAGAAAAAGGCATTCGTAACGCAAAAAAAAGAAATCTGAAAAATTTGGTTTGCGCCACTCTCGAAGGCGCTGAATTTAAAAAGGGATCAATCGATGCCATCGGAGTTTTTGATGTAATTGAACATATAAAAGAGGATGAACAATTCATAAAAAATTTACATGCGTATTTAAAACAAAATGGAAAATTATATTTAACCGTTCCCGCCTATCAAATATTATGGTCGCGCGAAGATGATTTTGCCGGCCATTTTCGCAGATACACCATTAAAACAATTTCTCAAAAATTAAAAAAAGCCGGATTTAAAATGGAATTTTCAACCTATATATTTTCAATTCTTCCATTACCGATTTTTCTATTCCGCTCGCTTCCAAGCAAATTAAAGCTATATAAAGGACACCAAATAAACGAACACAAAGAAGAACATTCAAAACAAAACAAAATACTGACTAAAATTTGGAATTGGGAAGTAAAAAGATTAAGTAAAGGAAAAAAAATTCCTTTTGGAGGCAGCTGCTTAATCGTGGCAAAAAAATAAAAATTAAAATTCCTGATCGTTGATCCCTGATCGCTGATGTCTTTCAAGAACCCTTACTCCTCCCAAATCTACAGCATTCTTCAAGCTATTGGAAATAAACTCTTTCGCTTTTCCGCATGCTTCTTTCAAAGATTCTCCTTTCGCCAAAAACGCGCATAATGAAGCGCTATAACTACATCCAGTTCCATGAGTGTTAACATTTTTTATTTCTTCATGAGAAAAAATTGCAAACTCTTCTCCTTCAAAAAAAATATCTTTAATTTCATTCTTTTCTTTAAAACCTTTTACCACTATCGCGCAACCGAATTCTTCCCAAACATTTTTCATTTCATTTTTAATTTCCGCAAAACCTAAAACCTCATCAATCTTTCTACCGATAATCAAATTAAATTCTCTCAAATTGGGAGTAATAATCGAAACCATCGGAAAAAGTTTCTTTTTATAAATATTTAAAGCTTCATCTTCAAGTAATTTCGCACCACTGGCAGCCACCATCACCGGATCCACGACAACATTTTTCGCTTTCAAATCTTTTAAAACATCACTCACCAAATTAATAATCTCCGCATTAAAAAGCATCCCTGTTTTTAAAGACGAAATTGGAAACTGCTCAAAAACCGCCCGAATTTGTTTTTCAATTAAACTTTTATCAATAATTTGAATCCCGAAAACACCATTTAAATTCTGCGCCGTTACACAAGTCAAAACTGTAGTCCCAAAGACATCCAAAGCCTCAAAAGTCTTCAAATCGGCTTGAATCCCCGCCCCCCCGCTGGAATCCGACCCCGCGATAGATAAACAAATCGGCTTGATCATAAAAAAAATTATATTAAACTTTTTGTATTCCAATCTCATCCAAAAACCTCATTTTAAATTCCATTGCCCCCTCACTCTTCGAAGCCGCTCTCTCCCCACATTTTCCATAATACATCATCGCCGAAAAAGCCGCGTCCAAATGCTCATTTTTATCACAAACACTTAAAAAACTTCCCAAAACTGATGCCGCCATACAACCTGTTCCCACAACTTTTCCCATCATTTCATGCCCTTCCTCACATTTTAAAACTTTTTCGCTGTCCCCAATAATATCCACTTTTCCGGTTGCGACCACAATCGCATTATGACTTTTCGCTAAACTCATCACCGCTTCATCAATTTTATCAGACCCTCCAATAGATTCAACCCCACGAACCTCAGCATCATGCCCCGCGAGCACACTAATCTCCCCGTAATTTCCTTTAATCAAACTAACTTTCACTTCTCTTAAAATTTGCTCGGAAGCTTCAGACCTCATCTTTGTGGCTCCACATCCAACAATATCCAAAACAACTGGAATCCCCTTTTTATTGGCCGCTTTCCCCGCCAAAATTTGCGCTTCCACAAAATCTTTTGTCAAAGTCCCAATATTTAAAACCAAAGCAGAAGCTAACATCACCATTTCCGGAACCTCTTCCTTTGCGTGTGCCATAACCGGCAAAGCACCTAAAGATCGCGTAACTTGAGCGCAATCATAAATCGTCACCCAATTCGTCAAATGATGAATTAACGGTTTTTTTTCCTGAATTAAATCTAAATATTTCATAAAAATTAAAGTTAAAATTTTAAAAATTTAAATAAATAAAATGAACTCGCGGCAATAAACATCGAAGGTATCGACGCCCCCAAATAAAACCCGAAACTACTGCATAAATAAAAAGTAATCACACCCAAAATCCAAGCTAAAAACGCAAAAATATTAAATCCTTTATAAAAATAAAATTGTTTTGAATTTTCATTTTTCAATAAATCATCACGATCAATATTTTTTTTCTTTAAAAAATAAAAATCCAACAATAAAACCGCAAAAAGCGGCGCGAACATTGCTCCGATAAAAAACAAAAAATTTTCATAAGTGAATAAATTTTGCTTCATAATGATTGCTATTAAAGTCCCCAAAATCCCAATAAAAATTACTAAAAATTTCTCCGAAAACTTATTGAAAATATTCTTTAAACTTACAGCTCCGGAATAAATATCCATAAATGTGGTTGTAAAAGTTGAAAACAAAATTATCAAAATAGTCGGCAAAAAAATTCCCGATTTCGCAAAAAAATCAATAAAAGCACTCGAAGCGTCAAAATTTTCTTTAATGTTCGGAAAATTATTCACCAATCCAATAACAAGCCCTAAAACAAACATCAAGCTACTCATAATAAAATAACCCGCGAAAGTTGTTATACAAGATTTCCTTGGGTTTCGAGAAAACCTTAAATAATCCGAAGCCAAAGGCATCCAAGAAATCACAAAAGCAAAAACCAAATCAAAGTAAAAAAAATAATTAATATTTCCCGCACTCGACAAATTAAAAACATCTTTTACAACTCCGCTTTTCCAATACACATACGAAATATACAAACACAACATAAATAAAAGCATAATTGAAAATTTCTGCATAATTTTCCAAAAATCACTTCTGATCAAAGACCATAAAGTCGTAAAAACACCAATAAAAATAATTATCCAATTAATATTAACAGCTCTTCCAAAAGTCCCTAAAATGCTTTCCATGGCATAACTGCCAATCAAAATCATAATCGCTGTCCATCCTAAAAGTTGAAGAAAATTTAAAAACGAACCAATAAAAGAACCTTTAACACCAAAAGAAATTCTCAAACTTTGCATACTGCTGATTTGATGTTTTCCACCAATATACCCGGCCAAACCGATTAGCAAACCACCCAAAAAATGAGCCGCCAAAATAATCATTAAACCACCCAAAAAACCTAAAGAAAAAAGCCCGCCCCCAGCCCAAATCTCCGCCAAAGAAATCGCGGCCCCGCTCCAAATCAAAAAATAATCAAAAGGTGATAGCGAAAATTTTTTCATAAAAAAAGGTTATCTAATAATTTCAGAGAAACAGATAACCAAAAAAGAAAAATCTTATTGCCACTGTTTCCCTACGGCCGCATTACCGGCTTCAGGTGCTAAGGATCTATCTCAGCCCCGCGGAAACATCCGCGAAACACTCCTAACAGCAAGTAGAATATAACGAAGTAAAATTGAAATAACAAGGGAAATGGAAAATTTAATACTTTTATTTCAAAATGAAAACAATTACTTTTAAATAATTTTGGACTAAATTTCATAGACTCAATTCTATTTTAAGTTTATCTGGAAATTTACCCATATTTTAGATAAGTTAAAATCGCAAAATTAAAGATTAAAAAATTATTAAAATTTAAAATATGATTTCGCATACCAAACAAAAACCCGCCTAGTATACGAAGACAATTCGTATACAAACGAATTGTATGAAATTTGCCCTTTTAAGAACCACTTTAAAATTCATATGCAACAATCAACTATTGCTTCCAACAACAAAAACAAGATTATAAATTTTCAAGTTAGTCTTATTTTTCTCCGATTAAACTGGAAAAAATTACTCATTGCATTTTGTATTTCTTATTTTTTAGTCATGATTGGACACGCCATTCTTCCTCTTTCTCCGCACATTGCAAACATAAAAAATCACAGTGATATGGCTATTAAGTTTGGTTTTCCCGTTATTGCGGGAATATACATGTTTTTTACTTATATTCTTTTAATCGGATCAATTATTTTATTAATACCTTTTATTAACAAAGATTTAAAATCTTTATTATTCAAATTATCTATTGCCATCAGTGCAATTTGGTTTATTGGCTTTTTTGAACCATTATTTATGGATGAACAGTATTTGTACTTATTGATAATGGCTATTAATGATTCTATACCAACTTTTTTATTAATTTTTTTTATCGCAAAGTATTCTAAAATTTTTCAGAATAATTCTAACGAAAAAAATAAAAATAATAACCTTATCTCAACTTTACTTCCCGCAATAATAATTATTATTTCTTTTGTTGGCATTCGACTTATTAGTTATTATTTGATAAAAATGAAATCCATAATTACCGACCGACCGATTGAAACTATTTTATGGACTGTTTTGTTTGGAATATTAATAGGCAGCATTTACACAATTTATCAAAAAATGGAGTATAAAACATATTGGTTTCCAAAAGCATTTCGTTTTGCTGTTATATTTTTTGGGATAAATTGGACAATGTATAATTTCTTTGTTATTATCTTACTAAGAGAGTCTTTTGCTGATTTTTTGTTATATCGTGCTATTTTTGATATATTTGCAATTTTTATTGGGATATCTTTGGGAGAATTATTAAAAAACAAGATAAATTCCTAGAAACCATAAAACGGCAAACTTCGCACAACACGGGATATCCAAAATTGCTCTCCCGCATTGCGGGATCGCAACTTCGGATCATGCCGAAACGTTATATGAAATTTACTGGTTGCTTATTTTTCACCATCATTAATCAATTTAAAAAACGTATGGAACAAAAAAAACTTTTTCAAATCAAATTTAAATCATTCGTAAGGTTATGTGTTTCAATTGCATTCCCATTTGGTTTTGTTTTTGGCGCACTAACACTTATTATGGCGTTCCTGGGAGGAAACGTTTATTCAAATATAATATTCGTTCAACTAACAGGAGTACCTGCGGGCCTTGCTAACTTAATTGTAGGACCGATAATACTAGCTTTCATCGGGTTAGTCATTGGAGTTCTTTCTTATCTGCCTTTTAAATTTTATTTAAAAATAAGAAAAGGAATAATCATAGTGGGTGAATGGGAAGAAAAAATAAGTAGCCAGTCAACTCAAGGGAAAGGTGCGATTTCGTCTGACTCTTCTCAATAATTATAAGGGAATCATAGGTATAGTCTATACTGATAGTAGTAGAATTTCTCATAACTACTTACCCCTCAACTATTGGCCACCACCAATGTTTTTTGCTATACTCACATTCAATTTAACTTAAACTACCATGCTTAACAACAACCCCGCTCCTCATATACACCCGATCCATGAACTTCTCGCCAATCGATGGAGTCCGGTCGGCTTTCAAAATAAAAAAGTGGAAATGGAAAAAATCAATTCTTTGCTCGAAGCCGCAAGATGGGCTCCTTCATCTTACAACGAACAACCATGGCAATACATAATCGGATTCCACGGAGATGACACATTTCACAAACTCTCAGACTGCTTGACTCCCGGAAATAGCTGGGCAAAATCCGCTCCGGTTTTAATGCTTTCAGTTATCAAAACCTTCTTCGGCTACAACAACAAACTCAATCGTCATCATCTACACGACACAGGCGCGGCATCCGCGTACATGGCCCTTGAAGCCACAAATCAAAATATAGCAATTCATCAAATGGAAGGATTTTCAATTGAGAAAGCCACTCAATACTTCAATATACCTGAAAACTATGTAACCGGCTCAATGATAGCCATCGGTTATCCCGTCGAAGACAAAAACAACCTCCCCGAAGACCTAAAAAAACGCGACCAATCCCCAAGAACCAGAAAACCGTTTGAAGAAATGATTTGGAAAGTTTAAGTCTATTAAAACTCTTTTTTACAAAGATTAATTCAAAAATTTTTCTAATAAATTTAATTTATCTTTTATTGCTTCCTGCGTTATTTTTCTTGAATGTAATGCAAATTTTTCTCGACGCAAAGAGTCAATTTCTACTAAATGCTTTAAATCATCCTCACTTATTCCTCTTTCTTGTATTATTTCATTAATTTTTTCATCTAATTTATCATACACATGATCCATGGTTAATGTTGAAATAGCAACCAGTTTGGCAATTTCCTCATCAGACAATCCAAGTGCGTAAGCTTTTTTTACCTCATCTAACGCATTCTCAAATTTTCGTTCATCTGATTCACTATTTATTAATTTATAATTATTTTTTAACAAATTATGTATTAAATCTTGAAAAGCTTTCTCATCCAAGTCTTCATATCTATGAACAGCAAAATATGCTTGGACTTCTTCTAAAATTTTTAAATTTCTCATATTTTGCACATCATTAGATGACAATAATTTTTTAATTTTGTCTAAAAAAGATTTCTTTTGCATCACAATATCATTAAATTGATTTAAATGAATATACTCGTGAAATAGCTCAGCAACAGCATTAGATGAGTCAATATTTTTTGTGGATAAATATAAAATAGCTGATAGAGAGTCATTAATCTGTGCTTTTGACTTTGGCATAGCAGAAATACTCCGCCTTTCTTTATGAACAGCCATATCTGAACCTTTAGGAAGAAATAAAGATGTTAAAAAAGGAAGAGTTTCAACTGTAAAACCTTTATCCCAAACTTTAAAAACACCTACATCACCGAGATCTTGTCTTAATAAACCTAAAATTTCCTTTAAAAGATCATCACAATCCTGAGTACTCAACTTTAATGCTTCTAAAGACACATTTGAAGTTTCTCCTCGAGAAATTAGTTGTTCAACATTCCTTAAGAGAAAAGCTTTTTGAAGATCTTCTAATTTTTCTTTAACTTCCTGATCCGGAAGAAATTCATAATGATTTAGACTATCGATATCCTCTTGAAATGTAGTAATTGTTCTCTCACGATCACCAGAGTGTTCATGTCCAGTTTGGAATTCATTATTATTTTGTTTTTTGTCTTCCATAATATATTAATTCAAAATAATTAAGACTTACAAACATTATTATAACATATAAACATAATAAAGCAAAACGATGGCCCAAAAAAAGGTATTAAAAAAAACAATTAAAATTCGCTCGCAAAAGAACTAATTCCCCCTTCAACCTGAAACCGCGATCGGCAAAAGCTGTAAAAAACTTAGACCTTACCACAAGTATAAGCTCATTTCAACGACTACGCCTTAAAGCGGAAATAAAAACTAGAGAAGAACATAGTTACTAAATTCTAGTCCGAATTCGACCACCTTGGGCAAAAATTTGTTATGCTTTTAATGATAAATATGATTTATGGATAATGCAGAATCAATATTTGAAGATTTGCTAAAAAATGGGGAAAAAGCTGTTGAAATGATATTGATAATCGCGGAATAGGATTTTTAAGATATCGCCAGAATCATGATAGCGATCAGAGTTTTTTATACCCAAATGAAAGTATTACCATTTCTCCTAATAATTATAGGTTAGGACCTTTACAATTTGTATTATCTGACAATAAAATGGATACTTATAAAAATTTTGAGTTACAATATTTAATTTATAGCGAAAATATGATCCCAGAGAAGGGAAGTATTTTGTTTGGTGATTTATTTATATAATTTTTTAAGTGAATATTTTTACCACCCATAACTATCCACCAAACCACCATTCTCATCATACAAATAAACTGTTTCTCCTAAATTGCTCCAAATTGCGCTGTCATTTCCAAAAGTTGGAGCATCTTTATTGGTGGTTACTCTTACACTCTCCCCGGATTTTAAAACATATTCATCAAAAATAAATTTTTCATCACTTTTTGAGCCAATAACATAATATCCTTCCAAATTCACATCAATTTCTCCTCTATTTCTTATATTCCACATATTGTTCTCCACATTCTTTTTTAATTTCTGAGTACAAAATTTCACTATCAATCCATCCATCTGTACAAATTACACTACCATCAATATCAACACCCGCCTCACAATCAATACCATCATGGTGAGAGCAAGCAGCGGAAGCAAAACTATCAATTGGATTGATTAGTACCGCTACTAAAAGAAATCCAAAAATAATTGTATAATTTTTTAACATTGTATCAGGTTAGATTGTCAAAAAACCGACTTCACAAATTTAATATAAAAAATCCCCTGGAGCCGCGATCGGGAATCGAACCCGAGACCTCACCCTTACCATGGGTGCGCTCTACCAACTGAGCTATCGCGGCAATTTTTATTTATAATCTTTACCTCAGAGCAAAGAAAGTTTAAAAAATTTTTATCTTAAATGCAATAGATATAACTCATAAAAGCTCCACTATGCCGTTTCTGTCTTATATTAGTTCCCCCTGATATTAGGTGGAATCCCGCATGCTCAGGACCACGGTCCGAGCAAATATAGAAACTCCTTAAGGATGCTGTCGAGACACTAATAAAAGCTTTTTAAACAAACATAGTCGAGCATTTTTAAACTAACAAACCGAATCTTTGTTGTAAAGCATTTCACTAAATACAAATCTTAACTTCCAATCAAAATTACGCTAACTAAAAAATTAATAACATAGGTCAATATTTGACGAACAATTGAATAACCTAAAACTTTTGGAAATAAAAAAATATCCAACAAAATAAAAAGCATAAAATATTTAACCCCGTCATTTAAAAAACGATAATAATTTTCTCGATATCTAAGCGGCACAAACAACTGAAAAATTTTTGATCCATCAAGCGGAGGAAAAGGTAGCAAATTAAAAACACCCAAACTGATATTGGTATAAAAAATATAACTTACTAAAAAAAAGAAATATCCATCATAAATATCTTTAGCCACAAAAATGCGCAAAAAAATTGACAAAAAAATTGCCAATAAAAAGTTTGACAAAGGACCCGCAATAGAAACCAAAATCGAATCTTTCCAAGGATTTTTAAAATTGGACGCGTTTACGGGTACAGGCTTACCCCAGCCAAAATGCACAAAAATAAACATTAAAGTACCAAAAAAATCCAAATGAGCCAAAGGATTTAAAGTTACCCTTCCTTCCATTTTTGCAGTATCATCCCCCAACTTATCCGCCACCCAAGCATGAGCGCATTCATGAATGGTAATTGCCGATAAAATCCCCACAGCTATATAAAAAATTTCTTGAAAATCTGACATTTTATTAAATTTACCTTGATAATAAACAAAAAATATCATATTCTTTGTGCTGCTAATTCTAATTTAAGAAAAAATTTTTAGCAACAAATTAAGTTGGTAAGTCGTCTGCCCCGTAAACGGTAAAAGACGGATTACGAATCCATAACCACTAATCTCACTTCCCCATGTCCAATAGATGCCAATTCTGTTTAAAAAAAACCCAAGTAGGAATGAACATAAGCCATTCACATCGCAGAACAAAAAGAACATTCAAACCGAATTTATTTGTCAAAAAACTTCACGATCCCCAAACAGGAATAATTTATAAAGTGAAACTATGCAGCAAATGTTTAAAAACATATGCTAAACATGCGAATTAATTGCTTTCTCCTTGTTTCCAAAAACATCAATATGTTAATCTAACTAACACATTGATCTTAAAATATGTACAAAAAGATACTCGTCGCTCTCTCTTTTATCTTAATTCTTGCGTTAGCCAACAATTTTTTTAATCTAAGCGCGAAAATTTATCAATTATTGCCTGAAAATAAACAAGTTAATCTCCTCAAAGAAAAAAATAAAAAAGCAAAAGCAAATATTGTTAAAAAAGATACATCCAAAAAATACGAATATTCCATCAATATTTTAACTTTCGGCGATTTAATGCTCGATCGATATGTTCGAGTTGCAATGAATAAAAAAAGCCTCGAATATCCATTTGAACAAATAAAAACATTTATCGCAGATTCAAAACCGGATCTGATTTATGCCAATTTGGAAGGACCGATTACAGACTTCGCGCCAAAAAAACTTCATCCGAATAATTTAACATTCACATTCGATCCCAGCGTCACTCCTATATTAGCTCAAACAGGCTTTAATGTTTTAGGACTAGCTAATAACCATTCTCTAAATTACGGCCAAGTAGGATTAGACCAAACGCGAAATTACTTAACGCAAAATAACATTTACTACTTCGGTTCACCTCTAAATCAGGAAAAACTCAGCTACATCATAGAAAAAAGCAATCAAAAACTCGCATTCGTCGGCTATAACGAACTCTCCACAAATAATTTTGAAAAAGTAAAAACTTCTATCCAAAAAATAAAACAAGAAAAATTAGCTGATTTCATAATCTTCTTCCCACATTGGGGCAATGAATATCAAACAAAATTTTCAAAATTACAGCAACAAAAAGCGCATGAAATCATAGATTACGGCGCCGACCTCATCATCGGCACCCACCCTCATGTAATCCAGCCAATCGAAATTTATAATCAAAAAGTTATATTTTACTCCCTCGGCAACTTCCTTTTTGACCAAACCTTTTCAGTAAACACACAACAAGGCATAGGAGTAAATTTAAACCTCCACCACGACAAAATTACCTTTAATCTCCACCCCCACCACACCGACAACTTCCAAATAAAGCTGCTCCCGCAAGACAAAGCCCAAACAATCCTAAATACAATAGCCACAAATTCAGCAGTTAGCGAAGAAATTAAAGAGGAAATCAAAAGGGGAAGGTTTGAAACAAAAAAATAATTTTTTTGACAAAGCCAAAAACTTCCATATAATTCTTACGCAAAATTTAATTTGCAGTATTATCCTTTTACCACTTAAGTATGTCAGAAAAAGAACCAACCACCCCCCATGAAATTGATAATAGTACTCAACCGAAAAAATTTTTAGATGAAAAAGAGGCTTTTAAAGATCTTCCAATTGTGCCTACGGAAACAATCAAAATTTTGAGAGAACAACTGGGTTTATCACAAACAATTAGCGACGAAGATGCTAAAAAAGCTAACGAAGATCGAGAAACACGGCACGCAGAAAAATTAAGAAATGCAGATCCATACCAATAACATAGTCCTATTTTACCCTTACAAGTCCCCCATTCTCCGAATCATCATAAATTTCGCAATTTTCATATAAAGAAATTATATCCATTTTAAAATAAGGATTTTTTTCATTCCTTAACTTAAAATACTCTTCCGCTAAAAACTTAGTCCGATTATAAAACATTTTCTTGATTTCATCTCCCACTCCAACAGAAATATTCAATTGATCACAAAAAAAATCATAATTCAAAGTTTCGCCTTTTTTAACCATATCATTTAACTTTCCCTTTAACAAAACATTGATCAATTCCAATTCAGCAGCATAAGCATATGCTTCATTCGGAAGAAATATTCTGACTCTATTGCTTTGTACTTCTGTTCCAAACAAAAAAACATATTTATCATAATCTTGTCTATAAGTAGCATCTGAAAACTGATATTTTTTCTGCACTTCATTTCTGTATTCTCGATCCCACAGAACATGAACACCTTCATGAAAAGCAATAATAAGATCAATTATATTTTGTCCGTCAAAATTTTCATGTAGCGCCAATTGGCTTTGTCTCGCTTTTATTAAAATCTTTAAGAATTCCGTAACTGAAAAAATTGGAATCTCTGATTTTTGTGTCTGTGCTTCCTTTTCTCTTTACCGTTTCAATATTTCTTAATTCATTATCCTTATTTTTTCCAAATAAATTAAAAATTTCATGAATTCCGTAAATCATTTTAGGATCCTCAATATATTGTTCTAAATTTGGAAATACCAATTCTGCAAGAGACGAAATCCCACTTTCAACTTCACTGATTAGGTTTTTTATTATAAATTCCTTATTTTCAGAATTAACTAAAAATGGCAGTATTTTATAAATCCCTAAACAAGATAAAAGCGAAACTACACCCCCGTGAATTAAAAAATCCCTTCGCTTTAAACCTCTTGAATTGTCATTCTCAGAAAATCCTTCCACGAATTTACTACCAAGTTTTTCTGCCATAATAAATTTTAAAGGAATTAAAAAAGCCTTCACCTTTTAGCAAATTTACACCAACAAATCAAATTTATAACTGTACTATCCTTTCATCTCGCACCACTCGCACTTCCCACACCCCGGCTTTTCCAAAAAATACAATCTTGAAATCTCCTCATACACAAGACCAATCATCTTCTTCAGATCGCGAAGTTCCTGCTCTGAAATTTCCATTCTATAATTTTTAAAATCATTATCTTTTTTGCTTTTCTGTACAAAATTAATTTCCCCTGACACCATTTTGTAAGGAAAACGCGGCGACGAGTCACACAAAAGTTGATAAAAAGCGATTTGCCTACGATAATCCCCACCCATGGACAACGCTGAAATTTTATTGTCAGGATTTCCGGTTTTAAAATCCACAACATGCACAGTATTTTTAATATTATCCAAAATTTCCAATTTATCCAATCTTCCGGTTATTTTTAAACCATCAACATTAACTCCATGACCGGCAAAACTGTATTCCAACAAAATATTCGGTTTTAAATCTTTTTTATAATAATCAAAATACTCGCACAAATGCAATTTCCCATAATTTAAAGAATCTTCAAATTCTTGCTCGGTTAAAACCTCTTTTCCAAGATAATATTCAAACCTCTGCAAAAAAAATTCTTTATCCGCCAATTTTCCTTCTTTAAAACTATTTAATAAATCTTTCAAAGCTTCATGGACGGCAGTACCGAAAACAGCATCCTTTGACTTAGCCGAAGGCACTTTTAATAAATTTTGATAATAAAATTTCTTGCTGCAATCCAAATAATTATTCAAATGCGTCACGCTCATCACATAATTATCCGTTAAAGTTCGCAAATAATCTTTAATCTCCGATGAAACTTCCTTATCCGCTTTTTTATTCACATAAAAAAGTTCCAATCTATTGGAAAGATCCGCGGACAACTCCATTTCATTATGCCTTTCCACAAATTTCTCATCTATTTCCACTAAAAAAATACACGGCGCTTGCATTTTATTCTTTTCATTTTTATTGGCATAAGTTAAATAAAGACACTTTTTCGCTCTTGTCATGGCAACATAAAAAAGCCTTCTCTCATCCTCATTTTTCTCTTGAACATTAAAAGACACATCATCTTTTATAATTCCGCGCGGCAATTTCAAATAACCTTTTTCCGCGCTATTCCCAAAATGCTTATCCACGCATTTAATAATAAAAACATGTTCAAATTCCGTTCCTTTAGCCCTATGCGTGGTCATTAACGTAACCGCGTCTTTATTTAATTTCAAAGATTCCTGCAAAATCGCCGCGTTATTTTTTCGCAAAAGTTCAATATCTTCCAAAATTTGCTTCAAATTCATCCTCTTTTGAATCTTATTCACTTCTTTAATCCATTCAAATAAAGTTTTCAGACGATTTAAATCTTCAATTTTAGTTTCACTCTTCAAAATATAATCAAGATAACCTGATTCCTTAATTAAAATCTCAAAAAAATCACTAAAAACATAATTAATGGAATCACTTCTCCATTTAGCTAAATAATTCGAAAATTCCTGATATTTATCAACAAACTTAATTCCATTCTCTCGCAAAAAATCAACATCCTGAGTCAAAGTGAAAAAAGTTTTTTTATTTTTGGACGCAAAAAGACTCAACCTGGCATTATCCACAAAATTAAAATTCAAAAAATCAAAATTCAAAACCCGAAAATAAAGAGCGCTATCCCAAGGATTCTCCAACAATTCCATCAAATCCAATATTTTTAATATATTAAGATTCTTCAAAATATCCTCTCCTATTTGCAAATAAAAGGGAACATGCATAATCTCCAACAATTTTGCTATCTCGATCGAATCCGAATTATTACGATATAAAACCGCGATTTCATTAGGATTAACCCCTTCCTTAATCAAAGATTCGATCTTCTTAGCCACAAAATAATTCTCTTCAGAAATATTATCAAACTCAAAAATCTGAACTTTTTGCATTGATTTTTCTTTAGCGGCTTCAAGAGAAGATGAAATACCCTCAATAAAATTATCAATATTATGAGCATTATGAGATATCACCGAATGCGCCGCGTCTAAAATATTTTGACTGCTTCGATAATTATTTTTTAACTTAATTAATTTTAAATAAGTCTTAAATTTTTTATAAAAAGAAAGCACATTCTCCAAAGATGCGCCTTGAAAACGATAAATAGACTGTTTGTCATCACCCACGACAAACACATTCGGAGATTCAAAAAATTCTCCCAATAACTTGATAGCTTCATTTTGAGCCCCATTCGTATCCTGATATTCATCGATCAAAACATATTGAAATTGTTCCTGATAATAAGAAAGCAAATCCCTGTCTTCCTTGAATTTTTGCACCACAAAACAAATCATGTCATTAAAATCAATTAAACCGCGTTCCTTTAAAATCTTCTGATAAACCTCATAAATATCAATTAAAGCAATATGTTTGGGATAATTATTCTTCAACCTGTTCCAAAAATCTTTTACTGAATTTTTTAATTTTGTGCGAGCTTTTTTCAGTAATTTTTCATCTTCAAATTCACAATTAAAAAAATCTCTGAAAATCGCTTTAAACACTTCTATCTGATTACTTTTTTTTAAATCCTCTTTTATAAAACAATTATAACAAGTTTGAATATGTTCATCATTTAAACTCCTGCCATGAATACCTATAAATTCTTCAATAACTTGTTCATTCACTTTTAAGAAAACCTCTATCTCTTTCAAAAACAACTTAAAATCTTCAATACTCACACTTTCTCTTTTTAAATCAGATATCAATTGTTCCAAGTCTCGGCGATAAAAATAAGGCGCGGAAAAAGGCTTTAAAACTGAATCAACAGGCAAATTATCAATAATTTCCTGAAAAATTTTAATTTTATCAATATCGGAAATCACCTGAACATCCCTTTTCATCAAAAACTTTTCCGGAAAATCTTGAAGAACATCATTACAAAACGAATGAAATGTATAAATCCTGACATGATAAGCATCAGGACCAATAAATTTCAAAAGCCTCTTTCGCATTTCCACAACACCTGTTTCCGTAAATGTCAAACAAAGAATATTGTGCGGATACATATCGGTAACCTGCAAAATCCGTGCAATTCTCAAAGCTAAAATCTGCGTCTTCCCCGTCCCCGGCCCCGCCAAAACCATCACCGGCCCCTCAATCGAATCCACAGCCTCCTTCTGCTCGGAATTCAACATCTCATATTGCTCGTGAAACACCTGATCGAAATTGTTCATGAATGTAACAAGTAATAAATAGTTATCAGGGATCAGAGATCAGCGATCAGGAATAAAATGCATTATTCCTGATCGCTGATAACTGATCCCTGATCTCTCCCCCTCACGCCGCATCATACGGCACGCTGCTATCATAACTTCCCGCCGGCAAAAACTCAAATTTCTCATATACTTTTTTCACGATCATTCTATATTTTTCATTTAAAACACTATTCGATTCAATCGCGGATTCTAAAGTTTGTATTTTACATATACCTTCAGCATTATCAATATTTCTTTGTAATACCTCGACATTATAAAGAATAAAAGTATCAGGTTCATTAAGTTCGGAAATATCATAACCATCTCTTAAAAATTTCACATCATTTTCTTCAAATTTATAAATCCCCGGCTTTGGAGCTGATTTTATTTGTATTGTTTTTCCGGTCAAATTTTTCATATATAAAAAACTACCCGTAAAAGAACCTGTAACATTCCTTTCATATTCCAAAACATCGAAATCTTCCGAAACGCAATCCAAATATTCCGCGAAATGAAGATATAATTGCGGCATTTTATTAGCTCTTTTATATAAAAAATTAACCATATCGGATGAACCCACAAACCGCGGATTAATCTCTGAAACATACACTTTGGAATCTTTAATATTATAAATAAAATCAATACCGAAGCTGCCTTTAAAATTTTTGCCATAAATTTTTGCTCCAATGTTTTTTACGATTTTCTTTAATTGCGGCTCAATTCTATCTTTATATTCCGCGAATTTTGTAAAATCCACACCTCCATACATTGTGTTGGTAGCCCCAAGTTCCGGCGCTCCAATAATTTGCATATAAAAATCACTGACAAAAGTACCTCTCTCCATGGCAACAGCAATAATTGAAAAACTCGGTCCCTCAATAAATTTGGAAATTTTCGCTTCAATATCGCGAGCATCTTTCTGAGCCTCCAAAAAATCCCCTTTATTATGCACAAAATAAACATCCCTCCCCCCAGATGTATTCCATCCCGATATATCAAAAGAATATTGCACCACAAAATTTTCACCCAAAATCTGTACAATTTCTTCATAAGTTGTATCTTTTATCTTTTTTTGAATATTGGGAATCTGCCCATGTTCTTCATCAACACCATATAAATACAGCCGATTTTTATATTGCAAATCTTTAAAAAGTTTATAATCAGGCATTAATTCCAAAAACCCGAATTCCTTGCAAGCTTCAGTCAAATTAGTGGAATTTTTAGAAGCCATAAAAATAGGAGTTTCCTCCATTTTGGAAAGATAACCCGAAGCCATGACTTTCCAAATCAAATGATCATAAGTATACTCACGATCCCTGTTTATATTTGGAAAAGGCCTGTAAGAAGGGATTTTTGTCTTTAAATAATCCTCCCCAAGCGTTGGATATTTATACCAAACTTCCTGCGGAATTGAAACCACTGTCTGCTCCAAACCTTCATCCAAAATATGAGCCACGCGAATCAACTTTTTCCCTTTCATCGCATTTTGTAAATTTATAACTAAATTATCAAACATAAAATTTAAATTAAAAAACAAAATTTTAGAACTGCAAATATCAAATTATACACATAAAAGCCGGAGTTTTAAATTGACAAAAATAAAAAGCGTGGGATTAATCAACCTGACAATAAAAAATGATAATAAAAACCTCAAACTTGAATAATAAGAGAGTGTTCAAAAATTAAAAAAACATCCCTCCTACCAAAAACACCCCCAAACGTTTCTTTAAATCAATCTTAAACCGCCTCCATTCCCTCATCTTTAAAGTTTTCACAAACTCACTTTTCATCCCAAGATCAAGCGCCACACAAACATCAGTATTCTCATTAAGATTATCTAAAATATCCTTAAACACCGCCTCATTTCTATAAGGAGTTTCAATAAATATTTGCGTTCCTTTCATTTTTTCCATTTTTTTAAGTTCATTAATTCTCTCCTTCTGATCCCTCGAAAGATAACCATGAAAACAAAAATTTTGACCGTTTAAACCTGAAGCAACCAAAGCCAACAAAATACTGTTTGGTCCGACAAAAGGTACAACTTCAATGTTTTTTTCATGCGCTTTCCTGACAATTTCAGCTCCCGGATCAGCCACGCATGGCATTCCCGCCTCAGACACAATCCCCCAATTCCCACCTTTTTCAATTTCCGAAAAAATAAAATCCAAATCCTTTTTTCTACTATGCTCATCCCACTGCAAAACCTTCAAGTTTTCCTTTATCGTAACTTTCATATCTCCAAATTTATTAAAAGAATCAACCATCATTTGCAAACGACTTTTAACAGTTCTCGCATTTTCCGCCACAACCCCGTCCAATTCACCCAAAATCCCCTTTAAGCCGAAAGGAATATTATTCAAAATATCCTCAAAACCTCCAAAAAACATCGGCACAAGATAAACTTTTATAGATTTATTTTTATCAATCATGTAATTTAAATCAGTATTTAGAATCTCTACAAAGATACAAAATTTTAAAAAATTATTCAATTTACTAATTACAAATTACTTACTTCCCATGCTCACATATATTCTCTTTATAATCGGTTTCTTTTTTCTAATCAAAGGAGCGGACCTACTCATAGACGGTTCATCTTCTTTAGCTAAAAAACTGGGAGTTTCAGATATATTTATTGGTTTAACAATTGTTGCTTTTGGGACCTCGGCACCTGAACTGGTAGTCAATATTACAGCCAGCCTTGCCGGCTCTTCCAATCTTGCGGTTGGTAATATTTTAGGAAGCAATATTGCCAACATTTTATTAATTGGAGGAATAAGTGCGATTGTTTTCCCTCTATCATTAAAAAAAGGCACTGTCTGGAAAGAAATTCCGTTTAGCCTGCTGGCGGTAATTGTCTTTGGATTGCTTGTAAACGACCAGATAATTGACAAACAAAATTTTTCCACGTTAACACGAATAGATGGCTTAATATTAATCTGTTTTTTTATAATATTTCTTTATTCCACATTTGGCCTTAGCAAAGCCCAATCAGAAGATGCTGCAGATAAAGTGCAAAAAAAAAGCGTATTAATTTCCATTACATTTATTATAATTGGTTTAATAGGGTTAATTTTAGGAGGTAAATGGATTGTTGACGGAGCTATAAAATTAGCCACATCCCTAGGCGTCAGTGAAGTTATGATAGGTCTAACAATAGTGGCAGTCGGCACGTCCCTCCCCGAATTGGCAACTTCAATAATGGCCGCCTTAAAAAAGAAATCCGACATAGCTATCGGAAATATAGTAGGCTCGAATATTTTTAATATTTTTTTAATCCTGGGTATAACAGCCACAATTAAACCGATTGAATTTAATCCACAATTGAATTTCGACATTTCAATCACGCTATTTGCCACTGTCATACTTTTCATAATAGCATTCAGCGGTCGCAAAAACACTCTCGACCGTTGGGAAGGAATCGGTTTCGTTATTCTCTACATCGCCTACACAAGCTTTCTAATTTATCGAGGATAACAAGCTCTAACTCCTTCACAGCTTTAATCAATATCATCCTACCACGTTTGCGAGGAAATGTTTTTTGACTACGCTGCGCTTAAAGTTGACATAATACCTCAGTGAGTGATTACAATTCTCATCCCTTGCTTTCACCCAAGACTTCTTATAAAATAACACTAAACACAATTTAAACCTCTGCAATGTCGGCAAAATCAAAAACATCCAATGGTTTTTTTGAAAGCTATTTCAGTTCATTTGGTTTCTTTTTCAAAAACTTCCTAATATTTTGGCCCATTGCGGCAATATTTTTAATTCCTCTCGGACTTATTGATTACATCATTAAATTAAATTTTCCCATCAAATTTAATCCTGATTTTTTTCTTCAAGTGAGAACAATGGATATAAAAGCTGCTACTGATGTATCAATAATTACTCTTCCGGAAAACAAAGCATCATTTTTAACTATCAATATTTTTTATACGATTTTGTCTTTCCTTGTTTGTTGCTCTTTGTTTTATGCGCTTTTAATTGCCATCAATCATATTTACAAGAAAAAAAATATTGAAGTATTTGAAATTATAAAAGAGTTTTTAAAAAACAAAGCCACGTATTTTAAAACCATATTGTACATTTTTATTTATTCAATATTTCTCCTTTTTTTGGGAGGAATTTTCATGAAAATTACATCCGCGCTTTTAATCAACGACTACAATGAATACTTAACAACTTATAAAGACATCACCAATCAAGAAATAATCGAAATCTTTTTTGACAGCGCGATTTTACTTTTAATATCGTCATTATTCTCAATTATCGGCTTCGTAATTTTTTTAAGCCGCGTCCATATCACAACCTTGGCCGCGCCTCATCAAATAGAAAAAAACTTTGACGCTGACCAGGTAATTCCGCAAACACAAAAAATTGCCAAAGGAAAATTTTTAAAAATTTTCGGTAATATTTTCTTTGCCGGAATTTTTACATCAATAATTGTTTTCTTCATTTCCATGATAATATTTAGCCTATATTTAAAATTTACGAATTCCGACAACAATAATTTAAATCAACTTTTCAATAATATCCAAACTCAAAGCGTAACTTTTCTTTATACATTTTATCCTATAATCATAAAAACTTTTATATTTCCCATTTTTACCATATTTATCTATAAACTATATTTAAAAGTTAAACAGGAAGTATAAAAACAGTAAAATTATATGAAAAAACTTTATTATCTTTTGATAATCATTCTATTTTTTTCAGGTTGTATAAAAAAACCTGATGAAATTAGTAAAAACGACATGGAGCTTCAGGAAAAATCTCCGTTTTTTATTGATTTAACCCAAGTTGAAAATTATAAAAAAATTAAAAAAACATTAAAAATAAACCAAGAAGAACAAAATTATTTACAAGATAATTCTTTCTTAATAAAAAAATTAGGCAAAAACGACAATTTTTCAAAAGCATATTCCTTTTTAAGAAGAAATTCCGTTCCTCTATATCTCACAAGCGATTTTATATTCAATCTCACGCAAACCAATATTCAAAAAAACATTTTAAATATCCAAAATAATATTCAATATGAAAATTTATGGAATTTATTAAATAATCTTTACACCGCAACTTCAAAAATCATAGAAACGGATGAATATGAAAAACAAGCTTTAAACTTATTAAAGTCCGACTTAGCCATAAGTTTGAGCATCCTTCAAGCAAAAACCGAACAAATTAATACTGCGGATAATAAATTGATTATCAAAGCCGATGAAAAACTTTTTACTCAGGAAGAAGCGAAAAAATTCATTTTCACTCCTGATCAAGACACACTCAACCAAATCAAATCGGAAATAGAATTGATAAAAACCGCCCAAACAAAAGAAAAATCCGGGCTTTTTGATTACCAAATCGATTATCAAAAATTTGCGCTGCCCGAAGTTTACAATAATTATCCTAAAATCAAAAATTATTTAATTACAATAAAATGGCTTCAAAACACACCATTCACACTAAAAAACTCTGAAGTTTCAATCGAAAAATCTCAAATACAAACTCTCTCGGCAATTATTTTAAGTTCAATAATAAATAAAAATGACTACATTAAAAATCAGCACAAAACAATTAATAATATAAATTCCATTTTTTGGAATTTTCCCGAGGCAAATTTAAGCGAAAATTATTATTCGATTTGGCAAAAAATAAATCCTGAAATGAAAAAAGAAAAAGATTTTTATCTCCAAAATTTTACAGCCTTTCAAAAAGAAGTTGAAAATTACCTTTTGTCCACTCCTCTCTCTGAACCGGATTTTCGTTTATTCCCTGAAGAAAAACAACTCGATCAATTCATCGGCCAACAAATCAATTATCCGCAAATCCAAGAATTAACGATTGATGAAAACCAAAAAATTCCTTTTACAGCGGAAAAAATTGATAACAAATATCGAAAAATATTTTCACAAGAAATGGAAATTTTTGCCTTATTAGGATCAAAAAAAGCCAAACAATTAATTGAAAAAGATATTTCCCTTTTTCCAAATTATGGAGAAAATTATAACAAGATACGAGCGGAAATAGAGAATCTGGATCAAAATTTTTGGCATAAAAATTATTATCAATATTGGATTTCAGCTCTAAAAAATTATAATAACAAACAAAAAAACATTGCCACGTCTTTTACGTACACTGACAATCCGGAATGGCAAAATAAAATTTTAACCACTTCTTTAGGATCATTATTTGAGCTTCATAAAAACAATATGAATTATAACACGAATCCTTCATCCGCCAACGAAACTCTCCTGCAAAACATTTCCATTGAACCAAGACCTGACATCTATCAAGAACTATTAAATTTAAAACAAAATATTGAATACGAACTTCAAAAAAACAATATTCAAATACCGGAATTAAAAGAAGAAAACAATAAAATATCCGAATTTCTGCAAAAAATTATTACATTGTCCGACAAACAAATCAAAAAAATTCCTTTAACTCAGGAAGAAACGCAATCTTTGGCAGCCGTCTTTGACAATATTTTTTTTCTTTCTTCCTCAAACATTATTTCAATTGATGAATTATCAAGCGCATATTCCAACAACATTCTGCAACATGCTTTAGGGTATTTACAATTTGTCATTATTAAAGAAGAATTAAATCATAAAAATTATTTTGCTGTCGGCCCCATGTATGATTATTCCGAATTTAAAAAAAATAAAAACGAAAAAATTAATTTAAAAAACTGGCAAAATTCATTAGAACTACCATGACAAACCTAGCGCAAAACAAAAAAGCTTTATTCGATTATGAAATACTGGAAAAAATGGATGCCGGAATTATTTTAACCGGCGCTGAAGTAAAAGCATGCCGCGAAAATAAAATTAATCTGAAAGGCAGTTATATTACTTGTTTGGGAAATAGAGTATTTGCCGAAAAAATTCACATCAGCCCATATCAAAAAAGCAATCAAAAAGATTACGATCCAATAAAAAGAAGAGAACTGCTTTTAACGAAAAAAGAAATCAAAAAAATCTGTGAAGAATTAAACGAAAAAGGCATTTCCTGCGTACCTCTGGAAATGTTTTTAAAAAACAAATTCATAAAAATAAAAATCGCCCTCTGCCGCGGAAAGAAAAAATATGACAAAAGAGAAGACCTGAAAAAAAAATCCATAGACAGAGAACTAAGAAAAAGAATGAAAATATAAAATTCATATTCAAAATTGTTCATTAAGCATTTCCACGATCTTATCAATTAAAGGATTTACTTTTATTGTGCTTTCTTCAGATAAAAAAGGATGATTAAAAATATGAACGCTAAAAATAATATTCCGACCTCTCTTTTTTAAAATTTTACCCGATAAACTTGAAGAATGAAGATGAGTGCCGGTTTTAGCCAAAACTACGAAATCAGGCTGCGCATTTGCAAATCTTCGTTTTAAAGTTCCATCCACATTTGATTGAGGTAATGATTTCCAAAAAATTTCCATCCACTTCTGTGTACTTAAAAAATCAAAAAGACTTAAAAAAGCATCCCCTGTCGCTCTTGTCTTTATTGACATCCCGGAACCATCAAAGGCATCCACTTGCTCTAATATTTCAATCTCTTTAAAAAACTCCTTTAATACTTGCACTCCCTTTTCTTGACTACCCTCTCCTTTAATTTCATAACCCAATGTTCGAATTAAAGTTTCAGCATAGTTATTTTTACTGAATTTAAGCATCCTATAAATAATATCCTTCAAAGGCACTGATTTATGTTCATAAATTATTTGCGAAGGTGTTGTATATTTAATATTAATTATTTTAGCATCTGAATTTATAATATTTTCTTTAACTAAAATTTGTTTAAAAACTTCTGCTGTAAATTTTGCCGGATCTTTTATAACTGCAGATGTGTGAAAAGGAGAGTTTTTAACAGTATCGCCATTTATATATAATATTTCATTATCAATATAAGCAGATATTTCATTTTTCATATCTTTTAAAAAATTAATATAATTCAACTGATTAACTATCGGAGAATAGTTTTCTAAAGGTTCAGTTGAAATTTCAAAACTATTATCTGCATTTTCAATCCCCATGACTTCAATCAAATTATCGTTTAATTGAAGCCCTGAAATAGGGACCGCAAAATATTGATTTTTCCATTCAGATAACCAACCCGGACCATATTTTTCACCGCTAAAAATACTTTCATCATAAAATAAATCACCATTAAAAGGCCCATTTTTTTGAACATAATCTTTAAGATGTACTATAAAACTTTCCAAATGACTCTTATTTAAAGTTGGGTCGCCTGAACCTTTCAAAACCAAGCTTTTTCTTCCATCTTCTTCCATTTTTAAAAAAAGCCTTGTTGAGAAAGTATAATCCTGTCCAAGATACATTAAAGAAGCTGCTGCGGTGAACAATTTAAAATTTGATCCCGGATGAATAAAATCATTTGAATTATAATTAATTAAATAATTTTTTTCCCCCTCATATTTTGCAGTTACCGACACTATTGCATTTTCAAATTTTTCATTTAACTGAATCTCACTTATTGCTCTGATTAAATTAAATTTCTTAATTGCCGGTATAATTATCACAGACGATATTACCAATAAAATTATGCATAGAGTTACTATAAATACGATTTTTTTATATACAACTTTTCCCATTGGAGAATTAATATTGACAAATTTAATTTTTAAAGCTTATACTAAACAATTATCAAATTCAAATTTTCTTGTAATATTTTTAAACAATCACTGTTTTAATATTTATAAGCTAAACAAATCTTTTATTTCATTAACTATAATACTATGTCAACAAAATTGACGGCAACAGTAATCTCTGCGATTTTCGTCGTTTCACTTACTGTTTTTGGTATTGGCAATGCTCTGGCACTATCTAGAGGTATTGTCGACACAACCACTAAACCTTTAAGTACACCAGTCAGCGCTGTTGTATATAATTGTAAAGAAGCTCAAGCAGCTTTTAATGTGGCAAAAGGAGAAATGCAAGCAAAAGCTTTAAGTACTGAAATGGGAGAAAGACAACTTAGAGCTAATATTGCACAACTAAGAGCATACTATTTACAGGAATGTGTTGACACTATACAATCCAATTAATGGATCGATCTGTATTTAAAAAGCTCGAAAATAAAACCGGAACGAAATTTATTGCAAATTTTGTTCTGGTTTTTATTTTATTTTCAACAGCATTAACATTTGACCCAATTCACTTTAAAGAAGTTTTCGAATTTCCAAAATTATTAATGCTTTTTTTAACAGTTGGAATTCTTACATTCATAAACATTTTAAAAATTGCTCTGCCTAAAAAAAATGTGCAAAAAGATAAAATATTTAAAACAATTCGACATGAATTATTCTTTCTAATAATGTTTTTTGTCGGTCATATATTAGCATTTATCTTTTCAACCAATAAAAATATATCTTTATTAGGCACACCATTTCGATACCAAGGCTTTTTAAGCTATTTATATTATGTCTTGTTTTTACTCAACACGATTTATGTTTTTAAAAATAATAAAATTAACATTTTTAAATGGTTAAATGTTTTACTATTTTTAGTTTGTGCATTAGCAATATCTCCATATTTATTGCCATACATTTACCCATTTATTTATTTTAATCCTGCTTTTTTTTATAATCGTGTATACGGAACATTCGGGAATCCAAATTATTTAGCATCATTTATAATTGCTATTTTACCAATTGCTATTTTTACATGGAAACAATCATTTTCTAATAAATTAATTAGAAACGCAAATATAGTTATGATCTTTTTGTTCGTTATAACTTTATTTTTAACAGGCTCAAGAAGCGCTTGGGTTGCAAGTATTCTTTCTTTCGGTATTTTCGGCATTCTAAAAATTATTAAAGAAAAAGATTATAAAATTCTCATCACAATTTGTATAATCTTTAGTCTAATTTTGATTGGCATTGAATTTAAAAAATACATTGCACCCATTGTACCCCAAATTGAAAGATTAAAACTTGATACAACCAAATCAAACTCAATTGCCACCAGAAAAACATTATGGCAAATCGGCATTAAAATGATAAGAAATGAACCTTTTACAGGTTATGGACATGACATGCTGCAAAAAAATATAAATCCTTTATTGCCGGACAATCTTAAATCTGATCCAACATATTTTATTGATAGAACACACAATGAATTACTTGATATTATTCTCATGCACGGATTTTTAACTTTTATAGGATATATTGGTTTGATTAGCTTAACGTGGATAAATGGCATTAAAATTTATGTATATGAAAAACAAAAATCAATGATGCCTGTTCTAATTGGCATAACATCTTTAAATTTTTATCATATTATGAATTTTTCCTCAATTACAAGTAATATTTTATTATTTTTAATGATTGGTTATATTATATCTGTAAAAATATCTTCAGCAAAAAAAATCCTATAACTGGCCACCACTCTTCAATTCCTATATAATACCCCTGGCCAAATCACCCCGCACTATGAACAACCTACCAGGACATTTCTATCCTCACGAATCACAATTAAAACTCTTCAGCTCAAAAACCGTAAACAAAAAAACAAAAGTTACCAACCCTTTCTCAATCAGCCACATAAAAAATTTAAGAAAATATCAAAATAATAATTATAAAAATCTACCAATGTTGGAAGAAACAGATAAAAATAGAGCCGCGAACCCTATGGCGGACATATACAATCAACTTATAAAAAGTTTGCAAAAATTTTATGAAAAAAACAAATTTCATAAAGTTGTAATCGGATTAAGCGGAGGAATAGATTCAACATTAACATTAAAAATCGCTGTTGAAGCACTGGGTCCCGACAATGTCACGGGAATTATTATGCCTGAATTGGGCTTAACGCAAAATGTCAATATCGATCATGCCAAAAAATTGGCTGAGTATTTCGAAATCGATTATTATTACATTCCCATTAATCCGTTTCTAATAGATTTTCGCTTATTGCCATGGAAACCCAAAGAAGCGGAGATGAACACAAAAGCCCGCGTTCGCATGTGCATTTTGTATAATTACGCGAACACCATGAATGCCGCAGTTTTAGGAACAAGCAACAAAAGCGAAATAGTCACAGGATATTTCACAAAATACGGCGATGGCGGTTGCGATATTGAAGTAATTGGAGATCTAACAAAAACAGAAGTTTTCAAATTGGCAAAATTTCTCGAACTCCCTGAAGAAATAATAAACAAAACCCCATCCGCTGAATTACATCCAAATCAATCCGATGAACAAGATATGGGAATAACCTATAAAGAACTGGACACAGTAATCAAATTTGAAAAAGAAGGCATTCACGAAGCCATCGGCAGAGGCATAAATCCTGTTTTAGCCAACAAAGTTTTCCATATAATCGAAAAAAACGAACACAAACGCAAAATGCCGCCAATAATAAAATTAAATAAAACATTATGAGCGCATTATTTATCGGCCGCTTCCAGCCATTCCATTTAGGTCATCTCAATGTTATAAAAAAAGCCATAAAAAAAGAAAAATATTTAATAATCGGAATTGGCAGCGCCCTTGAAAATTTCCTCCCTGAAAATCCCTTTACCGCAAGAGAACGTTTCCAAATGATCAAAAACACGCTCGACACGGAAAAAATCCCCGCAAATAAATATTGTATAATCCCAATCCCCAATATTAATCAATTTGCGCTTTGGGTTAATCATGTAGAACAACTAACCCCACCTTTCGAAAAAGTTTACACCGGCTCGGAATTAGTCAAATGCTTATTCCAAAAATCCAACAACAACTACAAAATAATAAATATCAAAAAAGAGTTAAAAATAAGCGCCACGCAAGTAAGAGAAAGCCTTCTAAAAAACACCGATTTCTGGACAAAAAACCTCCACCCCCAAGTCAAGACCTTCCTAAAAAAAATAGACGCTCAAAACAGGTTAAAAGACATCAACGCGGTAATACCGTTTGTGTAGCCATTTATTATTTATCACTCGTTAATCTCTCAATTTTAATTTAAAAAATAAATAAAATTCTTAAAATCTCCTTTTCTCCCGCGTTGCGGGACCAATTACTAATCCCCTTCCCCCTCTAATACCAAAACCCCGCACTCTCCTTATCCTTCAATAAAACATCAACAATATAAGCCAATTCAGCTCGAGTTAACAATCGATTCGGATCATACATATCACCGGGTAAAATTTCCAAAGCAAAAGCTTTATCCATGTAAGGTTTATACCATTCAACCTTGATTTCCTCATCCAAAGACTGCCAAATTTTGATTTCATGCGCTTTAAATAACATTATCAAGGCTTCAGCCAGACTAACTTGAGCATCCGGTTTAAACATTCCATCTTTATAACCTTGAATTATTTTCTTGTCTCTTGCATACCGCGTATAAAGCGTATACCAAGTATTTTTTCTTGTATCTTTAAAATCCAATTTATGAAATTTTAAACCTTTATACCCTTCCAAATCACCCATCTTGTCTTTTTCCGCTTCTTTTGAATAAAGCGCACTTCGTAAAATAATCTTCAAAGCTTCTGCCCGATTAATAGGATTTTCCGGTCGAAATATTTTATCATCGTTTCCCTCAATAATATTCTTGTCTTTCAAATCAGATATAGCTGAAATAAATCTATGATTCACTATATCTTTAAAAGTATAATCAAGCTCACCAATATCATAAACTCCGGCATTTTCATGTTCCCCTGAAAATTTAAAACTTTCTAAAATAGATCTGAAATCTTCCAAATTTTGATTATAATTATCTTCAAAATCATCATAAACTATGGAAAACATATGATCTCCATTTCTTAAATAAATTTCCGCTTGTTTACGGGTTTTCTGATAATCCGGACCTTCATATGAAGCGATCAAACTAAAACCCGAAAGACCATCCAAAACTAAATTTGGATTTTTATTGATTAATGAGAAAGACTCCCCGTAAAAACCCAATTCTATGTATTCTTCCAACAATTCCTCATTAGTCAGGTTCTGATCTCCTTCATCCAACTGTTCATAATATATGCGAAAATCTGCTTTTGGATTATCTGACTGCAAAAATTCTAAAATTAAATCTTTCTGATAAGCTTCATCATTTTTCTGTAATTTAAAATTTCCTTTAGCTTGAATTGAAAAAGGCACTTCATCAAAAATAAAAGTATCATTGTAAGGTAAAATCTTCGGTGCCTCAATAAACTTAAAAGAATTTAAAATTTCCTGAATTTTCTTTTCTCCATTCTCAAAATCTTTTAGATCAACCGCGTAAGACAACTGAAAAATAGAATTTCCATAAGCGACAAAATAAACATAAGATTTATTATAAGATGAAGCTACGGTTAATAAATAACCATCATTATCTTTAAATTTAACTTTTTCAATCTTATGATTTGAGAAAGAGCCAAAATCTTCCTTCTCCAAATCGTCCATAATCTTTTGTAAATAAACCGTACAATCCTCAAACGGCAGTTGTTTTATAGCTATTCGCAAAGAAAGCTTTTTGTCATTCGCGTTTTTATTCACAATTAAGACCGAATTATTTGTAATATCGACAAATTTCCAATAATTATTTAAATCCAAAGAAAAAGCCGGATAATAAGGATAATCCAAATGATTCGTATATTTAGCATCATTAAAAAGAATTTTATCTTTCTTCAAAATTTCATTTTTATTCTCGACAAGTACCGGAGATTGAATATTTTGCTCAATCCAGCCATAAATAGAATTCAAATCTATAGAATATCCCAAAGTGTCATATCCGGTTGTCACCATAGTTGGCACACCAATAATATTGCCTTGTTCATCAACAGTCGTGCCTCCTGAACTCCCTTCGCTTATATCCGCGTCAGACTTAATATAAGTTAAAGGCTCTTGCGAATCTTCCGCCTCAGAAAAACCGCTTATCACACCCTGAGTCGTTGTCAAAGTGTCCCCACCTGTACCCGGATAGCCAATAATTTTAATTGTATCCCCCACCTTTAACTCTTTATCTTTCTGATAAGTATAAAAAGGCACATTCTTAAAACTATTACCTCTAATATCAGCCTCATCCAATTTCAAAAGCGCCAAATCTTTTTCCTTATATGAAGCCACCAAACTGGCTGTATATTCACATATCGGCTCGCTACCTGAATTAAATGAAAAACATATTTCAAAAGCATCCAAAGCCTTATCTTCATCTTCAGCATCAAACACTACATGATAATTCGTCAAAATAAAACCATCCGCGCTTATAATTGATCCTGACCCAAATTGCGAAGGATAAACCCCTCCACTATAACCATAATCATAAGAAACTATTTTTACAGTAGGAATTAAATTCGAAAAATCAGAAATATTCTTATAAATCTTACCTTCCTGATTTGAATTTTGCGCCACCACAAAATTCGGCACAAAAAATGACAAAAACATAATCACCAAAATTGCCTTTTTAATCATATTTTAAGATTACGGATTAGAAGTGATTATATTCTTAATCCTTTCAAAAAAAAATAACAAGGTAATTTTATACAATTCCCAAAAAAGCGTAATTCGTAATCCGTAAAAGGAATTTAATAAATTTTACAATTTACGGATTACGGATTACGAATTACGGATTACAAAAAATTCCTGATCACTACAACCCCCTTCACCACCGTAACCCACCCGTCTGATACTCCGTCACCCTCGTCTCAAAAAAATTCTTCTCTTTCTTCATATCAATAATTTCACTCATCCACGGAAACGGATTTGAACTTGAATAAAACTTCGAAAGACCGATCCTCTCAAGCCTTCGATCAGCGATATATTTTAAATATTCATAAATAATATCCGGTCGCAAACCCAAAATTCCTCTTGGCAAAGCATCCAAAGTATATTCATATTCCAATTCCACAGCTTGTTTGATTAATTTACTAATATCCTCCTGAAATTCTTTAGTCCAAATTTCCGGATTTTCTTCGACAATAGTATTGATTAAATCAGAACCAAACGCCAAATGCACAGTTTCATCACGTAAAATATATTGAAACTGCTCCCCAATCCCCACCATTTTATTTTGCCTCAAAAGCGACAACATCATGGCAAAACCGGCATAAAAGAAAATACCTTCCATAATCACATAAAACCCCACCAAATCATAAACGAATTTCTGAATATTTTCTTTTGTATCGGTTTTAAAATTCGGATCAAAAATGGATTTAGTGATTTCAATCACGAAATCATCTTTTTTCTTAATACTCGGAATATTTTGATACATCGTATAAATCTCATCAGGATCTAATCCCAAACTATCACAACAATAAATAAAAGTTTCCGTATGCACGGCTTCCTCATAAGCTTGCCGAAGTAAATACTGACGGGATTCAGGATTTGTAATATGGTGATAAATCGAAAGCACAATATTATTAGCCGTCAAACTTTCCGCGGTAGAAAAAAATCCCAAATTATAAAGTATCATCCTCCTCTCATCATCCGAAAGTTTATCTTTACTTTTCCAAAGTTCAATATCCTGCTGCATAGCCACCTCGTCCGGCACCCAATTATTCGCCACCCCTTTTTTATAATGCTCTCTCGCCCATTTATATTTAATCGGCAAAATCTTATTCGGATCCGTAACCGAACAATTAAGAATCCTTTTCTGATGATAATTTAAAGAGTTCATAAAATTATTTAAAAATATAAAATTCATCCCCTATTTCCTAATTACTAGTTACTATTTACTCTCACTGGCACGCCTCACAATCCGGATCACCAACCTTACAAATATCCTTGCTGCTTAATACTCTCTCCTGCTTCTTAATATCCAAAGTACTTTTTTCAACGCTCGATGCCGCCAAGCTTCGCAAATAATACGTAGTTTTCAAACCTGTTTCCCATGCGTAAAAATAAATATCGGAAATCTGCCTTCCGGAAGTGCCTCTAAAAAACAGATTCAAAGATTGACTTTGATCCAGCCATTTACCCCTATGCGCAGCCAAATCAATCAAAACCTTCGGATCAATATCAAAAGCTTCTTTATATTTATCCCTTATTTTTTCCGGAATTTTGGAAATTTTTGAAATATCCCCGTCATTGCTTTTTATTTCTTCTAAAATATCTTCATTCCACAAATTAAATATCTTCAAATCTTCAATCAAATAATGATTAACGATTATAAATTCTCCACTCATATTTGATTTTACATACATATTTTTATAAATCGGTTCAATTGAAGGAATACAACCGGCAATATTGGAAATTGTCGCGGTCGGAGCAATAGCTAAACAATTCGAATTACGAATTCCATTTTCCTTCACTGACTCTTTTAATTTATCCCAATCCAAACGAAACTTTCTATCAACTTTAATCTGCTCCCCTCTTTCTCGCGCCAACAAATCCAACGTATCCAAAGGAAAAATTCCTCTATCCCATTTTGAACCGGAAAAACTTTTATACGCACCTTTTTCCTTAGCTAATTCCATGGACGAATAAATCGCATAATAAGAAATAATTTCCATGCTTTTATCGGAAAAATCCAATGCCTCCTTGGAATCAAAATTAATATTTTGCATATATAAAGCATCCGCGAATCCCATAATCCCAAGACCTACCGGCCTATGTTTTTTATTGGAATTTTCAGCTTCTTTTGTGGGATAAAAATTAATATCAATCACATTATCAAGCATTCGCATGGCATTATTGATTGTTTCTTTCAATTTGCCGAGATCCAAACTCTTTTCCTTTATATGTTTGCTCAAATTGATTGAACCTAAATTACAAACCGCAGTTTCTTTCTCCGATGTATTCAAAGTAATTTCCGTGCATAAATTACTGCTATGAATTACGCCTGTATGATCTTGAGGAGAACGAATATTACTCACGTCCTTAAAAGTAATCCATGGATGACCCGTTTCAAAAAGCATAGTAATCATTTTTTTCCATAAATTTTCCGCTTTTACTTTTTTAAAAAGTTTGATTTTTCCTTCCTCCGCCAAAGACTCATAATAAACATATTTATCTTCAAAATTTTTCCCATATAAATCATGCAAATCCGGTGTCTCATCCGGAGAAAAAAGAGTCCAATCTTTATTTTCTTTAACGCGTTTCATAAACAAATCCGGCACCCAATTTGCTGTATTCATATCATGAGTTCTACGTCTTTCATCCCCTGTGTTTTTTCTTAATTCCAAAAATTCCTCAATATCCAAATGCCAAGTTTCCAAATAAGCGCATGTCGCTCCTCTTCTTCTTCCGCTCCTATTAATGGCTACAGTAACATCATTGGCGATTTTCAAAAAAGGAATCACCCCCTGACTGGTTACTCCCGTACCTTTAATAAAAGCCCCCGTACCTCTTACTCCGGACCAATCATTTCCCAACCCCCCCGACCATTTCGACAATCTCGCGTTATCGGTAATACCCTTAAAAATACCCTCCAAACTATCTTCAATAGTAGTCAAATAACATGAGCTTAGCTGAGGTTTTGAAGTACCGGCGTGAAATAAAGTTGGAGTTGAAGGCACAAAATCCAAACCGGAAATTGTATCATAGAATTTTTTTGCAAATTCCTGCTTATTTTTCTTTTCATTCAAAGCAATACCCATCGCCACCCGCATCCAAAAAATCTGCGGAGCTTCAATCAACTTATTATCAGGATTTAATCTTATAAAATATCGATCATATAAAACCTGCAAACCTAAATAAAGAAGCAAATTATCCCTTTCAATATTTAAATGCGCGGCCAAATCCGACAAATCAAATTCCTGCATCCTTTTATCCAGTTTTCCGGTAGCCACTCCTCTTGATATTCCTCTAACAAAAGCATCTCTATATTGCTTTTCCAAAGAATCGTAATTTAATTTTTCTTCACCATTAAATACCTCCTGATAAATCAAATTAAGAAGCAAGCGCGCGGCTAACCTGGAATAATCCGGATCTTTTTCAATAAAAGACCGCGTGCTTAAAACCAGCGCATTTAAAATCTGCTTGGTTTCAACATAATCAAATAAATTATTTCCGGAATCCGAAACAATTTTTTCAATATCAATATTTTTTAAATCATTACTGAATAATTTTAAAATATTACGAATTTTATTAGGATCAAACTTTTCCCGTACACCATTTCTTTTTATCACCCAAAATTCATTATTTAAGGGTTTATTTTGATTTTCTAAATTTAAATCTCGGTCTAAACCATGCTCATAACGATATAAAATATAAGCTTTAGCCACTTCATAATAACCAAACTCCGCGATTTTTTTCTCTACAATATCCTGAATATCTTCCACGGAAGGAATCTGATTTGAAAATTTCTGTTTGATTTCAAAAATAGAACCTTCCGTAATTCGAATAAAAATCTGATGATCTTTTATATTAGGAATTGTCGCATGAAAAGCTTTCTGTATGGCAATCGCCAACTTCTCTCCATCAAATTCCACCACTTCTCCACTTCTTTTTTTAATACTTTTGATCATAAAATTTTGGTTAAAAAATAAACAACTTCATATCTTTCCCACCAACGCCAAAGACGGCTTCAAGCTGGCCATCCCCGGTTCCCAACTCGCCGGACAAACCTCTCCTCCGTTTTCTCTTACAAATTGCGCGGCTCTCAATTTTCGCAACAACTCTTTAACATTCCTGCCAATACTACTATCGTTCATTTCATAAACTCTTATAATTCCTTCAGGATCAACCAGCACGGTAACTCTTAAATTAAACCCATCGAAATTTACATAAGCTCCTAACTGTTTAGACAATTTTGCGCTTGGATCCGCAGCCATTGGAAATTTTATTTTATTAATGATCGGCGAAGTATCATGCCATGCTTTATGCGTAAAAACCGTATCAGTACTGACACTTATAATTTCCGTATTAAGATTTTGAAATTCCTTATAGTTTTCAGCCAATTCTTTTAATTCAGTTGGACAAATAAAAGTAAAATCCGCAGGATAAAAAAATAAAATCACCCATTGACCCAGATAATCATTCAAATGGATCTTTTTTATTTCATTCTCATGAAAAATATCCAATTCAGTAAAAGGTAACTCCTTGCCAATAATCGGAAAAGCAAGATTTTCAGTACAAGATTCATTATGCATATTAAAACAATTAAAAAATAAATACTTTTAGTTTATTTAAATTTGGTTATATCTGGATAAAACATTTTCCCAATTTACAACATTCCACCAATTTTCAATATATTCCGGTCGTTTATTCTGATATTTCAAATAATAAGCATGCTCCCACAAATCAATTCCCATTAAAGGAAAATTACTTTTGGAAATGGGATTATCCTGATTCAAAGTTGGCATAATTTGTAATTTATCATCACTATTCAAAACTAACCATGCCCACCCGCTGCCAAAATGAGTAGTCGCGACCTCGTTGAATTTCATTTTAAAATCTTCAAAACTACCAAAATTCTCATTAATAGATTGCATTAATTTTCCTTCCGGCTCACCTCCGGCATTCGGACCCATAATTTCCCAAAAAATATTGTGATTAAAATACCCACCTCCATTATTTATAACTTTTTGCCGTATATTTTCAGGAATTTCATTTGGATAAGCCAAAACATCTTCAATTCTTTCACTTTCCAAGTCAGTTCCTTTAATCAAATCAATAAAAGTATCATAATATTTACGATGATGTTTCGAGTGATGAATTTCCATAGTTTTCGCATCAATATAAGGCTCTAAAGCATCATACGAATACGGCAATTCAAGAAATTGATTTACTTGCATACTTTGTTTGTTAAAATATATTTTCAATATTTAAATTTTTTTTATACTTTCATTATTAGTAATCAAAAAAACAATGATTACTTAACCCTACTAAATTAATATGAATTTATCAAGCAAAAAATTAATACTACTAAAAATTTAAACATACAACCCATGGATCATACTATTATTTATTTGAGAAAATAATTGTAATTTGTAAAACGTAATTCGTAATCCGTAAAAGGAATAATTTTATAATATTAAAATTCAATTTACGAATTACGAATTACGGATTACGGATTACGAATTACGTATTACAAATTACGTTTTACAAATTACATTTTACAATTATAACTTTTAAATTTTTTCTCAAAAAAAATCGTATGATCCCAACCAATTTCCACTTGCCCCTCCACCATAAAAAAATATAAATTAAAAACACTTACCAATTACCACTAAAAATGCCCCTCAATCCCAACATCTTCCGCGCTTACGACATTCGCGGCATCGCTGAAACGGACCTTCAACAAAAAGAAGCCGAATTAATCGGAAAAGCAGCAGGAGTATATTTTATTGAACACCATGGCTCAAACATTGTTGTAGGCCAAGATTGCCGGATATCCAGCCCTCAAATTACTGAAGCATTTATAAAAGGATTAACAAGTGTTGGCTGCAATGTGACAGATCTTGAACTTTGCACTTCTCCAATGATGTATTTTGCAGTCTGCCATAAAAATTTTGATGGAGGAGTCGCAATCACAGCCAGTCACAATCCAAAAGAATATAATGGGATAAAATTAGTTGGGGCGCACGCTCATTCAATTTGCGATCAAGAATTACAAACAATTTTAAAAATTGCCAAAAAAAATGAATTTCCGGTTCATAATGGCGCTTATCAAAAATACGATATTTTTAATGATTATTTAAATAAAATTAAAGAAATCATAAAACCCGGAAAAAAATTAAAAATAGGAATAGATGCCGGAAATGGTATCGCCGGACCATTCGCTCCAAAAATTTTTCAAGAATTAGGATTCGAAGTACATCCTCTTTATTGCGAACCGGATGGAAATTTCCCAAACCACGAAGCCAATCCCGAATATGCTGAAAACCTCTTGGATTTATCAAAATTAGTAAAAGAAAAAAAACTGGATTTGGGAATAGGATTTGACGGCGACGGCGACCGCGTAGGAATAATTGATGAAAACGGAAACTACATCGACGCCGACAAATTAATTATACTTTTATCCTCCGACACTTTAAAAAATTATCCAAATTCACCAATAGTTGTGGATATAAAATGTTCTAATACTGTATTAAAAGAAATAAAAAAACTTGGTGGAACTCCGGTAATTTCCCGCACCGGACATTCATACATTGAAACAAAAATGAAAGAAGTGGCTGCCCCACTTGCCGGTGAAGTAAGCGGCCATATATTTCTTGGAGGCAAATATTACGGCTTCGACGATGGAATTTACGCGGCTGCAAAAATTCTGGAAATAATTTCCAACTCAGATAAAAAAATATCCGAACATTTTACCTCTCTACCAATAACTTACACAACTCCGGAAATAAAAGCAGCCTGCGACGACAATCTGAAATTTCAACTAATGGAAAAAATCAAAACATTCTTTGAAAATAAATACAAATGCAACAATTTAGATGGTGTCCGAATAGATTTTGACGAAAACAATTGGGGCCTAATCCGCTGCTCAAACACAACCCCATGCTTCACAATGCGCTTTGAAGCCGAATCCCCGGAAAAACTGGCGGAAATCCAAAAAACAGTTTATAATCATCTCCGTTCCTATCCGGAAATCAGTACGGATTGGTATAAATATTAATTTAGTGATCAGGAATCAGCAATCACTTCCATTTCCATGTTCAAACTCACCTTTCTACTCATCCTAATCATTCTCCTCTTAATCTACTTAATCGCTTCGACGTACGCTTTGATAAACGCCAAAAAATACGCTTACTTAAGCAGAAAAACAAAATTAATGAGCACTCTTTTTATAATCATGTCCCTTATATTGATTGTAATCACAATTTCCGTATTTTTCTTGATACAATAAAAATTAAGCTGAATAAAAAAAGTACATAAAAAAAATGATATAAAGTTATCAAAAAGTGCGAAAGAATCATTTAAAGAAGGTTGGGAGTCAGCAATGAAAGGCAATACAAAGCCAATATCTAAATTATGGAATAAAAAAAGAGGCCTCCAAATAGGAAGCCCCTTTTAAAAAATCATTTACTAATACCCCCCGCTCATCTTAAACACCTTACTTTCAGGCGAATAAGGCAAATATTCAATAATCACCGCGTCATTTTCATTAGACGTAATTGATGATTTATTCTTACATTGATTACTGTTGTCGACATAGGCAGATTTTTCTCCAATTCCTCTACAAACCTTTTGATCAGTAACATCTAAAGCTGTTAGCTCTGTACATGTACCACTAAATTTTTCAGCTTTACCATCACCACATAAAGCATTTTTACCATAATTCAAATGATAGAATCTAAAATAAGCCAAATCATAAGCCAAAGCTTCAGCTAAATCAGTGATTTTTTGACCATAACCATTGACTAAAAGGGAAGTATCAAAATCTGTTCCGCTTTGTTTAACCTTCCCCAACGTATTCCTCGAATTCAAAGACCCCAACAATTTAAATTGATTTTTTAGCATAGTATCGCTTGCGTCGCCATCCATACAATTCATATATTCACTATATTTACCTGATTGAGGCGTACAATTTTTGCTCATATAATCAGGATAACCATTAGTAATCAAATAATTTTTATCAAAATCATCCGCGTCATAACTGAACAAAGCCCCATCCGCGTAAATATTCGCTTTAATATTAGTCACATCATTATCCACCAAAATATTACCTGATTTACCTCTCGTGCCTCCGGGCTTTCGCAAAACCACAATATCCAAAGTGCCTTTATTGGAATCCGACGGCCACAAATTATCTTTTATAAACAAATTACCTCCATAAACTACAATTGTTTGATGACCTTTCCAGTCCAAAGGATCGTTACTAAAATTATCTATATTAACATCAACATTTTCATAAAAAAGAATATTGCCACTATCAATGGAAACTCCAACCGTATCACTTTTATCCAACTTATTATTATTTGAATAAATTGTTCCAGCGGAAGTATTTGTATTTTCCTTCACCCCTCTCTTCAACGCCAACACATTCCCGAAAATCACATCCCTGCTAATATCCGTTTGCGGACTGCCGATACTGGTACTCGTCCCCCCGAACAATTCCGTCCTCATACTCACAGTCCCTCCAAAATTCTGCGCCAGCTTCTCCGACCAAAGTTCAGGAGCGTCCGAGATTGCAGGCAAAATCTTAATTTTTGGAAGTTTAGAATAATTATTTTCAAATTTATCAGATAATAAATTATAGACATTATTATTTTTATCAGTAACACTTATATCAAATCTGAATATTTGTTCTAATATAGAGTCTTTCTGAAAATCATATTCTTGTTGGGTAGGAGTAAAATATACATATGCTACATTGATACCGGTTTGAATTACTCCAAAGTTACTTGGATTACTATAAATATTCCATGCCGTACCATTAAGGTTATGATTAATCAAATTTAAATCACTCCAGATAAACTCTGCTATTCCATTAACAGCTTCTAATTTTATCATAGCCGTATCCCCAACTTTCACCGTAGTAAGATTTTCTACCAAAATATCATTTACAGGTACAACTTCATCTATCGGCGTCACATCAATATTCACAGGCAATATAGCAATACCGGCATCATTTACAGCTTTAATATCAAATTCTAAAGGCTTTACCTCTGCCCCCACAGCGCACTTCCACTGCAACCTGGCTTCCCACGTATCTTTCGGCAATTCCGGATTTTTTACATAACTCAATGTCAATTTATAATCTTGATCATTGAAAACCGTTATAGTTCCATTATTATCATTATTAACAACACCTCCGTCGAGATTTGTATCTAAACTCTCTATCCCCCACTCTTTTATCAATTCAGGATAAGCGTTAGTTATAATAATATCTTTATTAATGGTAACTCCCTCATTACACTTCAAATCCAAAGAACTCTCTGCAAATTTTGGAGCTTCACCGACTTCAACTTCAACAAAACCAAACCTGCTGCCAAAATCATTCCAAACTCCCATACTTAATTCAATTTTCCCGCTTACATCCGGCTTCCATTTCCAAATGCCATTACTACCAATTGTACCAACATTTTTACCATTATAACTCACAACCCAATTTTTAAACCCTGCTAAAGAAACATTATTAGCGAAATTTTTCGGTGTACCGGAAATAGGCAAAACCGAATCATCATTTTTCTTACTCCTGTATATATCTCCTTGCCTTGTTAATTCATTTAAATCAAAAGTACTCTCTTCACCTTTAATAAATTTAAATTTTAAATCTCTAGATACATTATCAACATTTATGCTCGGCATATATCCTAACTCTAAGTTATTTAATAAAACCGTATCATACCATTCAATAGGCGGTAAACAGGTTGTACACCAAGTTTTATAATTATTTTTAAATAACTGCTCAGCATCATTATTGACTTTAGTTTCAATATTTATTTTTTTCCCTTCATCATTATCAGTTGGATTATAAGTTACTATAACTTTGTCGCCTATAACTGGAGAAACTACAACGCTCCCATTTCCACCAGTCTTACTCGCCGTCCAACTCATTTTGTCAACAGGCGCGCCATTTTTTAATGTATATTCTCTAGTAATTGGTTTGATAGTTGTATGATAAAAATTTTCATCATTTTGAGCAATTTCAGGTGGTATAGCCATTTCTTTACTTACAACTGTAACTAAAATATCTTGAAATTTTTTCTGACTTTCATCTTTAACATAATCATTTGTAACTTCATATTTAAAACTAAATGTCTTATTCATCATATTTTCAATTGCTACAAAGGAACTATTATCACCATTAACTACTTTCATTCCGGCTTTTCTATCGCTGCTTTCATATTTAAGACTATTATCATCAAAAACCACTTCTAAATTATTAGCTGTCCATTCAGGCATTGCCGAGCTAGATTCAGTAATAGACCACGTTAAAGGAGTACTAGCCTTATCCGCCTCATTCAAATCCACAATAGACTCACATTTATACGGTTCCTCAACAAACCAATACTTTGGACACGAAGTCAAAGTGCTTGGCGCTTTACCTTGAACCGTAATTTTATAACTGCGAGTAAATCCGGTCGGATTACAATTTTTAGCTTTAATCGAAACATCATAACTCTTTCCCAAATCTTCTGATGACGGATCCCATTTCAAAATCGCACTATTATCAGAAGCTTTTACTATAGTCATTCCCTCCGGAGCTTTAACCAAACTATAATCAATCGGCGCTGTCCAATCACTCTCCGGAATTTCAATTTTATAATAATATTCACTGTTTACATAAGCGTTTTTATAAACTACTTCTTCTACAGTACTTCCATTTATATCATAAAACTTGAATACACTTTCATCAAACTTAACCTTACATTTATCCAATAATTTAATTTTTATATCTTCAATCAGCTCCTGTCCGACATCGCCAAACACATCTTTATTACTTACTTTTATTTGCGCGACTGTTTCTGTTTTTGCTATACCGCAACCCGAAAAAGTCTTATCGGTTAATGTCCATTCAATTTTTCCATTATTAAAAATATTAAAATTTGGAGGATCATTATCAGTATCAACGCGTGAATAATCATAAGGCAACATTGGATTTCCCAACTTACATTTTAAAGTCGCGGAATGTTTATACTCATAAGGATCCCCCTGCTTCGGACAAACCGCGTAATCATACCCCTCGGAAAATTCTAAATACGGATCAACGCAACTATTCATCCCTGTAAAATCTATAGTAGCTCCATTCAAACTGAAATATCCGATTTTATCATTCCAAGCGTATCCTGAAAGAGTTCCTTTTTTATTACCATCTGTAATTTTAATTTTTGGCACATTTTTCACCCATTCATCAGTTCCTTTATAAACAACCGGTTTTTTTTCTTGCTCATCAGCATAATGAAATAATAACCAACCAACTTTAGGACTCCACGCGTAACCTCTCAAATAAGCTTCGCCATTTTTTGGTGTAGTCATATAGACTTTATAATAACTGAAATTTTTACACCAATCCGCGAAAGCTTTATCATACTTTTCCCAATCTTCACAGCTTGTACTAATCCATCCAATATTAGTATTCCATATCCACCCCTCAAGAAAATATCCCATATCTTTATATCTATCATTTGGGAAATTCTCAATTCTCTTACGATAATTCTCCAATTTTTCATAATTAAACCAAACCCCGGCTTTCATATAATTACTATTTACTTTTGTAGCTTCAAAATTCATGCTCAAAGTATTTGAAAAATCATTTTCTCTCCCTGTAATATCCGTCGGCCATTGATCAGTGATCCCTCTAATTTCTTGAAATCCAAAATCAACAGCATACACCGTACTCAAAAACACATTCCCCACAAACAAAACCGCCATTGCCAGACTCAAAAAAAGACTAATAAAACTTTTCTTCCAAAATTTATTATTACGCATTTTATTTTTGTTTTAATTTATTTAAAAAAGATATTTAAAATTTATCTTAATATTTTATCAAAAAACCCCTCATAAAACAATAGATGGAACTTTTCAAACTAGTTTCTAACTACTACTTCCCCCCACACTCCACGCATTCCACTTTCACACTTTCCTTTCCGTCTTTCTTGCTCACCTTCTCAACCTGCAATCCCCCGCATTTTTTACATTTAGCTTCTACAGGTTTATTCCAAACCGCAAATTTGCATTTTGGAAATTTATTACATCCATAAAATATTCTTCCACCTTTTCTCGTTCTTCTTTCAATTAATTGCCCTGAACCGCATTTTGAACATTTTACGCCTGTAAATTTAATGATCGCTTGAATGTTTTTACACTTCGGATATCCGCTGCAAGCCAAAAACTCACCATACTTGCCGGTTTTTATTTCCATTGGATTACCGCACTTATCACATTTTTTATCACTGAATTTCCTCTCCAAATCTTTCATTTCTTTGCTTTTTTCCTGAGACTCATCGCCTTTTAAAGGTTTGGCGTTCTTGCATTCCGGATAATTGGAACAAGATAAAAATTTCCCGAATCTTCCCAATTTAATAAGCATTGGACTGCCGCAAAGATCGCAAATTTCATCGCTTTTTTCATTAACAACATCGGATTTTTTAATGGTTTTATCTTTAATCTCAATCTCCTTATGAAAAGGATCATAAAATTGTTTAATTACCGGCACCCACTTTTGCAACCCTTCAGCGATTTTATCTAAATCCTCCTCCATATTCGCCGTAAATTTAAGATCAACGATATTTGGAAAATTAGCCACAAGCAAATCAGTTACCACCATCGCGGTATCGGTAGGTTTCAAATTTCTACCTTCCTTTTCCACATAACCACGCGAAACAACCGTAGAAATCGTGGGCGCATAAGTACTCGGCCTGCCAACACCTTCAGCTTCCAGCTTTTTCACCAAACTGGCTTCAGTATATCTGGCCGGCGGTTTCGTAAAATGTTGTTTCGGTAAAATGTCCTGTTCATACACAAAATCATTAACATTCAAATCCGGCAAAAGACTTTCCTTATCTTCATCCTCGTCCTCGGCATTATCAAAATTTTCTTTATACAAAGCGATAAATCCATTAAATTTAACTATCTGCCCCTTAGCTCTAAATTGATATTTATTTTTTTCCGATTCAATATCAATTACGGTTTGATCCAATATTGCTTCAGCCATTTGAGAAGCAAGAGCTCTTTTCCAAATCAGTTCATACAAAGAAGCTTGTTCTTTTTTTAAATATTTATTCGCTTCCTCGGGAAAAATTTCAAAAGAAACCGGCCTAATAGCTTCATGCGCTTCCTGCGCCCCTTTTTTACTTTTAAATCTCCTACCTTTTGGCAGCGTATATTGTTTTCCAAACTTATTGCCAATTACATCTTTTGCTTCATTTATAGCTTGCTCCGCGATATTCACGGAATCCGTACGCATATAAGTAATCAAACCCATTCGTTTATCCCCGATTTCCACACCTTCATAAAGCTGCTGCGCCACAATCATCGTTCTTTTAACCGAAAAACCAAGCTTTCTCGATGCTTCCTGCTGCAATGTGGAAGTAATAAAAGGAGGCGCAGGCATGCGTTTAATTTCCTTTTTATCTATATTACTTACTTTATAAGTTTCATTTTTTAAATTTTGTAAAATTTCTTTAGATTGAGCTTCGTTTTTTATATCAATTTTTTCATTTCCCTTTTTAGTCAAAATCGCCGAAAAAATATCTTCTTTTTTTGGCTTCTTCAAACCGGAAAAAAGCCCTGTAACACTCCAATACTCTTCAATCTTAAAAGCCTGAATTTCTCTTTCCCGATCCACAATCAATCGCACGGCAACGCTTTGAACTCTTCCCGCGGACAAACCAAACCTGATTTTTTTCCATAATAAAGGTGATAACTCATAACCTACCAAACGATCAAGAACCCTCCTCGCCTGCTGCGCATCAACCAAATTTTGATCAATATCTCGCGGATTTTTAATTGAATTCAAAATCGCCTGCTTGGTAATTTCATGAAAAACAATTCTTTTCACTTTACTTTCGTCCTTATAACCCAAAGCTTTTAATAAATGCCAAGCAATAGCTTCCCCTTCGCGGTCCTCATCAGTCGCCAGCCAAAGAACAGTATCTTTTTTTATACTATCTTTTAACTTTTTAATAACATCTTTTTTCTCCTGCGAAATCATATAAACAGGCTGAAAATTATTTTCAATTTCAATCCCCATTTTTGATTTCGGCAAATCACGTACATGCCCCATCGAGGCCAGCACCTTATAATCTTTTCCCAAAAACTTCATAATCGTCTGCGCTTTTGCCGGAGACTCCACTATAACTAAATTTTTTGACATAAAAATTTTTTAATTTTTTTTAAAATTTTAAAATTCAAGTAATAATAAATGAAAACATCCACTCCCCCATTTTTTACTTAAAATTATTCAAAAAGCAAATAAAAAAATACTTAAAAAGCACTCAAAACGTCTTTTATCTATTAAATTTGAGCTTGAAAATATTAACTCAATATTTCAAAACATACTGCGGGAAAAACCCTCTTGAGAGAAAACCATCAAAATGACAAAAAACACTTTTCCAGCTCAAACAAGCCAATTTTTAGCATTCTTAACCTCTCCGGAATCAAGTTTTATTTATATCAAAAGCACTATTTAATTTTTACCCTTGTAAAAACCTCTTAAGTTAATATAATTCTTATCGTTTTAACAAAGAATTTATTTTTTAACACTATCCAACATGACAAAGCAGGATCTTGTCAATGCAGCTGCATCTTCAGCAGGAGTTACAAAAAAAACAGCTTCTGAAGTTTTAGATGCGATCATTGATTCCATCACTTCATCTTTAAAAAAAGGTGAAAACATCACAATTACAGGATTCGGAACATTCCGAGTATCCAAAAGAGCTGCTCGCACAGGTGTAAACCCAAGAAATCCGGGCGAAAAAATCAAAATCCCGGCCATGAAATTACCTGCTTTCAAAGCCGGCAAATCATTAAAAGATGCTATCAGATAATTGAAAAGTTGTTTGATTTTAGAAAAAAGCTCCCCAAAACAGGGAGCTTTTTTTGTGAGTAATCAATAAATCTATAAATTTTAAACGTAAGCCGTGATGCGTAAATAGTAACTCGTAATACGTAAGAGGAATAAATTAATATTGAAAATTTTCAATTTACGTATTACGAATTACGGATAATGTTACTTTTTTCTTCTGAAAACGTATTAAAATTTAAATGCTATTTCTTTATTTCCAAACCTGATACAATTTGATAATTTAACAATTGATAAACTTTCATATATAAAAACTAAAATTATTAATAAAATCCAATGAAAAAACTCTTCCAAACCTCTCTCCGCCTATTAATTTTAATTTGCATAATTTTAATATGGCAAATTTCACCATCCAATAGTCAAACTCAATCTTTCGCGGCCAGCGATCAAATAAAAATATTTAATGATTTAAATGTAAACAATCTTGAAGGCACACAAATGATTCATTATTTGCAAAAAAAAGGAATCGTCAAAGGATATGATGATGGCAGCGTGAAATTAGAAAATAAAATTAATCGCGCTGAATTTACGAAAATAATTTTAGAAGCCAAAGAAGATGTTGAAATCTCTTTCGATCCGAATTTCACTTTTCCCGATATTAAAAAAGATGCTTGGTATGCGAAATACATTTCCACAGCAAAAAAATTGAATATTATCCACGGTTATCCGGACGGCACATTTAAACCTGAAAACACAATAAATTATGCCGAAGCAATTAAAATCATTGCCAACACTTTTGAAATAAAAAAAGGATCCGCAAAAAATAGCATAGTTAATCAAGCGAAAAACGAACCGGAAACATGGTATTCCGAAAGCTTGGAAAAAACTGCTACTCAAAATATACTTCCAACCCATTATTGGTATTTCGCACCTGAAATGGAAGTAAACAGAGAAAATTCTTTTACCTTGCTTTATAAAACATTAATTCAAAAAGAATTCCCAACCACTCCTTTTATAGAACCGCAAATTATTTTTCCGGAAATGAATGGTTTCATATTTCTGCCTCCAAAAGAACAGTTCAAAATTCCTGTTTCTTATCAAAATATTGACGACAAAACCACAATTTCTCTATTCAAAGTTCCTGAGATAGAAACTTTTCTTCAAGGAATAAACTCAGATAAACAAGCGGGACTGATTGATTTAAGCTTTATCACAAAAATTGAATTCATTGACACTTACGAAGTCAAAATTGAAGAAATAACTCAAAAAACCACTGATGCGAATTCCGATGGTCTAAAACAAGGAATAATTAACTTGGAAGTTTCCGACCCCGGATTATATTTTTTCATTGTAGAAAACGATTATATTATACCCCAACATCATTTCCTAAATGTAAGTAAAAATATGATGCTTGCAAAAACAGGAAACGAAAAAGCCTTAATCTGGCTCACAGAAAGAGAAACATCAAAAGGAATAGAAAATGCAAAAATCAAATTTTATCAAGTTGAAAAAAGTTATAACAATGAAGGTGGTACTTATAGCAAAACCACAATCAAAGAAACAAAAACAATAGAAACGCAAAAAGATGGACTAATTTTAATGGATAAAGATGTGACAGGAAATTATATAGTGGCGCATGATAATAATGACTTCACGATATTGCAGTCATATTTTTACACGATTGCCGAAAATGAAGTCGCCCCATCAAAAATTCAAAGCTATATTTACACAGACCGTTCAGTCTACCGCCCTGGCGACACAGTCAATTTTAAAGCTATTATTCGTGATTATATAAACAATAACTACGAATTGGTCAGAAATAAGGATGTAAATATCAAAATTTCAAATTATGGCAATCAGGGTGAAAATATAATTTTTGAAAAAAAATATCCTCTATCGGAATTTAGCACAATTGGCGACAGCTTCACTTTAAACGAAAACGATGCGACAGGAAGTTATAACATCAATGTTGTTATAGACAACCAAACTGTCGGCTATGGCAGTTTCTCGGTTGAAGCATATAAAAAAGACGAATACGCGTTTGCCATCACTTTGGACAAAGACACTTATAAAATTGGAGATAAAGTTAAAGCTGAAATTAAAGGAGAATACTTTTACGGAGATCCGTTAAAAAATAAACAAGCCACATATTCGGTTTACCGCCAAGAATATCATTATCCGGTAATGTTTGACATGCCTTTCATTGATGCTGATATGGAAAGATCATTCATGCCGCCATATTACGGCAACTATAACACTCCGGTTTTAGAAAATGTGCCAATAACTTTGGACGCGAACGGCATCGCGAACATTGAGTTTAACGCGGAAAAAAATAAAGAAAAGGAAAATTCATATACAGAAAGCCTAAGTTTTACAATAAAAGTCGAAGCTGTAGATTCAAGTAACATTCCTGTATCCGAAACCAAAAACTTAATTATTTACCCATCTGCTTTTGACTTTGAATTAGACGAAAAAACAATATTTCCAATCGCCAACAATCCTTATGAACTGGAAATTAAAACATTGAAACACGACGGGAAAATTTACAAAAACGCTAACCTTCAAATTGAAATCACCCGCCGTCCGGAAGTTATAGGACCAATTTTATATAATCATTGGGTGGACGAGTATGAAAGAAAAATTTCTCTTCCGCAAGAAGACGAAAAAGTAACGGAATTTACAGGAACAACCGACGAAAACGGAATTTACACCTTAAATTTCACTCCTGATAAAGCCGGCCAATATATAATTTTGATTAAAGGCGCTGATGAAAACAATAATGAAGTCAAAAACAATTTTTACACTTATATCAATGAAGATAGCCCGGATAGTAAATATTTATATGCCAACAAAAAAGTCATTCAAATAAAAGCTGACAAAGAAGAATACAATATTGGCGATACCGCTGTTTTGACAATTTATTCTCAAATTCCCGAAAAAGACTTCCTATTTTCTCTAAATAAAAACGACATCTTAAATTACGAAATCAAAAAAATAAATGAAAATACGAGCACTGTGGAACTTCCGATTACCGAAAAACATTTAGGAGGAATTAACGTATCTGTTGATATTTTACACTTATATAAATTCTTTAACGCGGAAACCAATTTAAAAGTAAGTTCAAATACCAAAAAACTGAATATTGAAATCACTCCGGGTTCAAAAACTTACGAGCCAAAGGATAAAGCAACATTCCAAATCTCAGTAAAAGACAATGTTGGCAATCCGGTTGAAGCGGATTTTTCATTGGGTTTAGTTGATGAAGCAATTTACCACTTACAAAAAAATACTAATTCTGAAGACGTTTTTGAACAATTCTATCCTGAACATAATTATAAAAACTATATTGCTAATTATGGTACTCAAACAGGATCCGGACAAAGTTATGGAAAAGGTTTTTATCCACCGGTAATGATGGATGGAGGATTTGGTGAAAGAGCGACTTTAGACAGACCTGAGATGGCGGCAAATTTTGCAATCGATGACTCGGAAGCCGAAGATACCAGCATTGCACCCAAAGAAGCACAAACTCCTACTCCCGCACCATTATTGCCTGATTCAAGATCAAACTTCTTGGATACAGCGTATTTTAATTTAAACATCCAAACCGATAGTAGTGGACAAGCAAACATTGAAATCCCATTGCCCGACAACATCACAGGCTGGGTTGCCACAGGAATTTTCAATACTAAAGATACAAAACTGGGAGAAAATACAGCCAAAATTAAAGTCGCCAAAGATTTCTTCATTTCAACCCACATACCAAGATTTGCGATGTCCAGCGATCAATTAATATTAAGAACAACATTGCATAACAACTTAGAATCAGAAACCGCCTTCAATGTAACTTTAACCGGATCCGGATTTAACATGGATCCAAGCACTCAGGATATAAACATTGAAAACAAAGGAGAAGCAACATTAAAATGGCCGATCCAAATTACTGATACAAAAGAAATGAATATAAAATTTATAATGCAGCAAAAAGATACAGAAAAATACGACATCATAGAACAAAAAATTCCGGTAAAAATATTTGGAATAGAAAATACAAAAGTCCATTCAGGTGAAAATAATGCAGAAATAAATATCTCTTCAGATAGCGGCGATTTAAAGAATATCAATTCAATAATTATCAGCCTAACACCAACCATCACTGATAAAATAACTGAATCAATCAAATATCTTGTTGGATTCCCTTATGGCTGCGTGGAACAAACCATGAGCAAATTCCTGCCGAACGTAATAGTTTATCAACATAAAAACGCTTTAAATTTAGAAAATGACGATATATTTAAAGAATTGCCTGAACAAGTTGAAGCCGGCCTAAAACGCCTCTACAACTTTCAACATCACGATGGAGGTTGGGGTTGGTGGGAGAACGATGAGACAAATCCAAAAAATACCGCTTATGTAATTTACGGACTAACACTAGCCAAAAAAGCAGGATTTAAAGTACAAGAAGACACGCTACAATTAGGAATAACCAAAATTGAGAATTATTTAACAAATGATCAAAAATTAAGTTCTCACTTAAAAACGTATTTGAACTATGTTTATATTTTAGCTACAGGTACCGGCCATTCATCATTTGATTCTATTACTGAAAATTTAAATTTAATTGATCATGCTTATCTGGCGTTAAGCTATAATCTATTGGGCAATTCTGCGGAAGCGCAAAACCATTTGAACATTCTCAAAGAAAAAGCGGTCCAAAGCAAAAATTTAGCATATTGGGACGAGAAAACAGAAGATTATGAATCAATGCAATCAAAAGAACTGACAACAGCAATAGCTCTCGAAGCCTTCACGGAAATTAATATTTCTGACCCAATAGTTGCCAAAATTATCCGTTACATAAACCAAAACAACAAAAACGGTGTCTATCATGAAACCCACGCCACTTCACACGCAGTAATAGCAATAGCCAAATACATAAGTGAAACCGGTGAAAATGCAAGCGCGGCCGGTTATCAAATTTTATTGAATGATCAGGAAGTCGGAGCAGGAAACATTACGAAAAACAAAGAAATTAAAGTAAATCTAAGTACGCTTCTACCTGAAAACAATGTATTGAAAATTGTAAAAACATCAGGAAGTAAATTATATTACAACATAACAATTAATGATTTAGTCCCGCAAGAAACCATCACAGCCGAAAACAATGGATTCAAAATTGAAAGAATATATCTTGATGAAAAAGGGAATGAAATTACAGGACCAATCAAAGCCGGCTCTATAGTCAGAGTAAAATTAAACATAACAAGTACAAACAAAGCAGAATATATCTTCATAAAAGATAATCTACCTTCAGGATTTGAACCGATCAATCCCGCTTTGTCATCAAACTCAATGTACTACGATCAGGAAAATCAATGGTCTAGACAAGAAAAATTAATTTCTGATAACGATTATTACTATTACAGCCCCTCAAACCGCGAATTCCGCGACGATCACACCGCAATATTTATAAATAATCTTTACAACAAAGAACAAGCATATTTCTACCTCGCCCGCGCCGTAACACCCGGCACATTCAAAGTAAACCCCGCAAAAATTGAAATGATGTACATGCCCGAAATAAACGGCCGAAGCCAAAGCAACGAAATCACGATAAGTGAATAAATAACAATAACCCTATACAGAGGTGGTGGCCGATCAGCCACCACCTCTTGCCGTTTCCCCAAAAAACCATTAAATTATCCCTGTCCGGCAAAAAAATCTTCTAAACTCTTCCATGAAAGAACAATTATTAAAATTAAAAAATGAAGTAATTGAAAAATTATCAAAAATCAGCAATGAAAATGATTTAAGAGAATTGGAAATCAAATATCTTGGCCGCAAAGGCGAATTAACTACAATATTAAGAGAATTAAAAAACTTATCTGAAGAAGAGAAAAAAATAATTGGCGCGCTTTCAAATGAAACAAAACAATATTTAGAACAAAAATTTGAAGAAAAACTAAATGAATTAAAAAACAAAAAACTAGACCAAGATTTAAAAGAAAGCATTGACTACACTCTTCCGGGAAAAAAATACGAATTTGGACACTTACATCCAATCACAATTCTTCAACAACGAGTGGAAACAATCTTCAGCCAAATGGGCTTTTCCGTTATGGACGGACCTGAAATCGAAAGCGAATGGTACAATTTTGAAGGCTTGAATATACCTTCAACACATCCGGCCCGTGACATGCAAGACACGTTTTTTATAGATCAAGAAGCTGATGACAAACATGGAAATCTTGTTTTACGAACCCATACTTCACCGGTGCAAGTCCGCACAATGTTAAAATATGGCGCTCCTTTAAGAGTAATAGTTCCGGGCCGGGTTTTCCGCAACGAAGCAACGGACGCCCGTCACGAGCACACTTTTGATCAAGTTGAAGGTTTATGTGTTGATGAAAACATCTCGTTATCTCATCTAAAAGGAGTAATGCAGGAATTCTTAACACGTTTATTTGAAAAAGAAGTAAAAGTACGATTCCGCCCGGGGTTTTTCCCTTTTGTGGAACCCGGATTGGAACTGGATTTTTCTTGCCTGCTCTGCGCCGGGAAAGGCTGTAAAGTATGCAAAAACATAGGCTGGCTAGAATTTATGGGCGCCGGAATGGTTCACGAAAACGTATTAAAAGCAGGAAAAATCGATCCAAAAAAATACCAAGGCTGGGCATTCGGCTTCGGCCTAACCCGCCTCGCCCTCATGCGCTACGAAATCGACGACATCCGCCACCTAATGACCCCAAATTTACAATTCCTAAAACAATTTTAAATTAAATTCACGTAATCCGTAATTCGTAATCTGTAATTCGTAAAAAGTATAAACTTTAATTACGGATTACGAATTACGGATTACGAATTACGTCCTTATTACTAATTCTCCTCCATGTATCTCTCCCTCAACTGGCTAAAAAACTTTATCTCAATCCCCTCCACAATTTCCCCTCAAGAACTCGGCTCACTCCTCACCCTCCACACAGCTGAAGTCGAAAAAATAATAATTGAAGCTGAAAAATTTCAAAATATGGTAATAGGAGAAGTAGTAGAATTAAAAAAACATCCCAACGCTGACAAACTTTTCGTGTGCAAAGTAAATATTGGCAAAGAAATCAATCAAATAGTTTGCGGCGGAATTAACCTACGCGAAAAAATGCTGGTTCCGGTAGCTCTTCCCGGCGCTTACATAAGATGGCATGGTGAAGGAGATTTGATAAAATTGGAAAAAGTTAAACTTCGAGGCGAAGAATCAAACGGCATGATCTGCGCCGGAGAAGAAATTGGAATAGAAAAAGCTCCCGCAAACGGAATTACTGATTTATCCCATCTGAAAGTAAAACCCGGAACTCCCCTGGCAGAAGCCTTGAACTTCAATGATGTAATTTTTGAAATTGATAATAAGTCATTAACAAATCGGCCTGATCTTTGGGGACATTATGGTATAGCCCGCGAACTATCGGTTATTTTAAATCTACCTTTAAAAAAACTTTCCCTCATTGATGAAAAAACTCTACCCACGAAAAAAGGAAAAAAATTAAAAATAGAAATCAAAGATTTTAAATTGTGCCCTCGCTATATTGGCACCTTAATCACGAATATTGAAATCAAAAAATCTCCTGTATGGCTTAAAAAAAGATTAGAATCAATTAATATCCGTTCAATTAACAATATTGTTGACATAACAAACTATGTCATGGCTGAACTTGGCCAACCAATGCATGCTTTTGACAAAAATCTAATTGAAGAAGGCATAATTGTGCGAACAGCAAAAAACGAAGAAAAAATAACCACTCTTGATGGCGAAAATAGAATATTAACCGAAGAAATGTTAGTAATTGCCGATCATAAAAAGCCCATTGCCATTGCCGGAATTATGGGTGCGGAAAATAGTGAAATTAAAAATGAAACCAAAGAAATAATCTTAGAATCCGCCAATTTTAACGCTATAAACGTAAGAAAAACCTCCTCCCGCTTGAATTTAAGAACCGAATCTCTTCAAAGATATGAAAAAGGAATAGATCCGGATTTGACAAAGACCGCAGCATTAAGAGCAATTGAACTGATTTTGGAAGTTTGCCCTGAATCCGAAATAGTAAATTCTATTGAAGATATTAAAAATTATGAACCTAAAGACATTGAAATCAGTTTAAATCTCGAAAGATGCAATTCTAAAATCGGAAAAAATATTTCAGAAAAACAAATTGAAAAAATACTAACAGGATTGGAATTCAAAGTAAAAAAAGAAGAAAAAAACTTTAAAGTGAGCGTTCCCGAATTTCGCGCTCAAGGAGATGTAAAAATTGAAGATGATTTAATTGAAGAAATAGCGAGAATGTATGGCTATGACAATCTGGAACCAACCTTACCTCCCCTTCCGATTAAATTACCGATAAAAAATACTGAAAGATTATTAAAACACGAAGCCAGAAATATCCTTTCCCATGGTTTAAATTTCACTGAAACCTATAACTATTCTTTTTATTCAGAAAAAGATTTAGTAAACTGCCTACTCCCAAAAGAAAAACACATAAAAGTAAAAAATTATCTTTCAATGGATCAAACCCACATGCGTTTAAGTCTGCTTCCAAATATATTGAAAGCAATACAAACAAATTTAAAAAATAATAATGAATTTAATATTTTCGAATTTGGCCGAATTTATGAAAAAACTGAAAAATCATTTTGGCCTCTTGAAAAAAAAATGATTTTAGCGTGCATGGTAAGACCGGAAAATTATCAACAAGAAGTATTTTTGGATATAAAAGGTATTCTTGAAACTTTTTTAGAAAGATTTAAATTCAGCGGCCGTTATAAATTGGAAAAACCAAAAAATCCTGAAAATTTTGTCCATCCCGGTAAATACGTAAACATTTTAATCGAAGGAAAAAACATTGGAAAAATTTATATTCCGCATCCTCAAGTTTTAAAAAATTTCGATATCCAAGCTCAAATCGGAATTTTCGAACTCAACTTCGCTTTAGTGCGAAACGAACTAGGGCTCGAAATATTAGATAAAGAACAAAGACCGAATTTCATAGCATCATTAGGCCAAAAAGAAATCAAATACAAACCATTGCCTAAATTCCCGGGAATCAGCTTCGATGTTTCTGTCACAATAGACAAAGAAAAACTCTATAAAGATATTTACGCGCAAATAGAAAAATCTTCAGAATTAATCAAACAAATCGAACTTTTTGACATCTATACCGGCGATAAAATCTCATCCAACAAGAAAAACTTAGCTTTCCGCATCTTACTTCAAAACCTAGAAAAAACCCTTACAGACGAAGACATGCAAAAAGCGCAAAAAGAAGTATTTGCCAATTTACAAAAAATAGGAGGAGAAATCAGAGGGTTGTAGATAGGAGCCCTGTGACCCGTGACCCGGAATTGCCCCGTATTGCGGGAGACCAGGCAACTAACTCTCTCATTATTACCTCCCCACCCTGATAAATCCCGAACACGGCACAATCTCCACTCCCTTTTTAGCGATCTTATCAAACATCAAATTAAGCCCCAAACTATCACTCGCCATATGTCCCGCCATAATTACATTTAAATGAAATTTTTTAGCTTTTTCCTTTCGGCTGTCAGAAATATGCATTTCAATCACAGTACCAACTCCGGCATGAGCATATCTTTCATAAATATCTTCAGAACCTTCAGTCCCGCCCGTCATTCCGGTAACAGCAATTTTTCCAACTCTTGAATTTTTGCCACCGGAATAAATATCCGGCCCCATACCAAGAGAAGCAGCAATTTTATATTCTTCAATTTCCAACAAACTATCTAAAATATCACCCAATTTTCGCACTTTTTTCTTTTGTAAAAATTTTTCAATATAACTATGTACATGATTATCCGCAACAGTATGCAAACACATTAAAGGAATATTTAATAATTTTGCCGCATCCACGCATCTTTCATTATTTCCCGGCGCCAAAGCTCTGACAACTTCCTGAATTCTTGGTTCCATTAATTTTTCCACAACATTAATAGGTACTCCCCATTTAATAGCAATCTCTTCCTGAATTCTCATCATTTCCCCCAAACCCTGCGCTCTTGCCACACCCAAAGGATGATGCGCGACAACAGCATCGATTTTATTGCCTGATTTGGTTAATTCTTTAGCCAAAAGAAGCTCCTCAGTACCAATATCGATTCCCGCCAAAATTCTTTTAATCTTAGTTTTTTTATCAGAATTAAATAAAATTCTACTGTCAGTATATGGATTCACCAATTTTTCCTTATCAAAAAATTTTTTCTCTTTTTCCGATAAATTTTTATAATCCTCTTTCACATCTTCCAAAAGCTCTTTCACCTGCTTCTTCCCTCTCGGATCTTCATTAATTGAACTCTCAAGAGCGATTTTAAAAATATCTTCTAAAAATAGCATAAAAAAATTGTTAAAAAATTATCTAACTATAAATTAAAATAAAAGATTTTTACAAATTAATGCAAGTAAAAACTTTTACTTTTCATACTTTTCTAAACCATAATATTTAATCATTAAAAATCTATAAACAATTTCCGCGAACTTACCTCTTGTTAATTCCATGGATGGATTTACTGAATTGTTAATATCGGCATCAATTAAATTTTTATCCTTTGCATATAAAAAATACGGAGCATACCATGAAGCAACTTCTACATCCTGATAAGGTTTATCAGAAATATCAATTTGTTTATAATAATCAAATCCAAAAGTGTCAAAACTAATAATTATAGCTTTTAATGCTTCTGCTAAATTAATATTTCGTGCAGGTTTGAAAGTTTTATATTCATAACCTAAAATTATACTTTGCTTATAAGCTTGATAAATATAAGGTGCAAACCAATCATTTTCAGAAATATCCGAAAAAGATTTATTGATACCCGAAGCATTCACTAATTTTTTATTCCCTAAAGCAGTAAAAACTACTTTTAAAAATTCCGCTCTATTAACAAAATTATCCGGTTTAAATATATTGCCTGAATATCCGTTCATAATTTCATGTTCTTTTAAAAATTGAATGGCACGATAATATTTATAATTAAAAGATACATCGGCAAAGCCTTTACTCAAATCTAAAATATATGCTTTATATGTGGGATTAAATAAATTATTATCAACCCTGACCGATTTTTCATAGTCTGTCCGGCTGCCATCAGCAGTAGCTATTCCTATACCAAAAAAATATTCTATATCTTTCTCAATATCTTCAAAAATATATAAACAAGTCGTTAACTTTTTTGAACAATTTTTCTGATAATTTTTATTAATCTTTATTATATTTAAATCATCAGAATTAGAATCTCCCGCATTCGGTCTATTTTTAGTAATATAAAGTTCATAATAATCAAAATCTCTTTCTCCTTTATACTGATCCCATTTTATAGCAATAGCATTGTCAGAATACATAAAAGCACTTAAATTTTTTGGCACCCATTTATTATATGATATTTCGCCTGTTTTAAACTTAATCTGATCAGATTGGCAAAAAATAATTTGTTTTTTTGAATCGTATAACGCTACACTTGTATAATATAATTGATTTCTTTTTAATTCTCTAAAATCCCACAATTTTCTATTGCCCGTATCTCTCGCCCATTGTTGAGGATGGATAAAATGAGGCTGAACATAGTTATTTAAATTTTCATTTTGATTTATCTTTTTATTTTCTTTTATTAAAACAGCATAAAAATCAAAATCCATATCTCCATCATAAAGGTCCCATGAAATATCAGTTTTATGATTAGAAACATCGATTAAAACATTTTTAACTTTACATATTTTTGAATCTTCTTCTGCTAAAGTTATTTCATTTTTATTTGATGAATTTTCTTCCTTCTGTTTTTGAGCATCTCCTACAGTAAATACTATAATTTTTTCTCTAATTTCCCCTTCATATTCCGCTATAAGTTTAACTTCGTAAGTTCCAACTACATTTGAAGCTTCATAAATAAAATAATCTACATTAAAAGACTCTGTAATTTCAAAAGGTCCTGTTTCCGTTAATATTAAACTGCCTCCATTTGGGACTATAACACCCATACGCCACAGGATACCATCCCTGGAAGATAATATCTGCTTAGCATTTGGATTACTCAAAATAGCTTTATTTTCAACTCCAACAGCAAGAGTAACTTTATCTCCAGGCTGTATATTTGTATTAAAAGAAGCATAAAATTTTATCTCTCCCATAATAATTTGATCATCTTCAGCATTTACAATCAACAAATTCCCCAAAAAACATGTCACAATTAAAAATAAAACCTGAAATTTTTTCATAAAAATTGTTAAAAATAATCTAGAAACTATAAATTATAATAAAAGAAAATACTTAATTAAATCAAGGGGAAAATTAAGCTTTTTTAGTGACAATTTCAAAAATTTTTTTACTTTTTCTATCCATTTTCTTCCTCTTTATTAGATATTATTTATTAGTTTTTAGTTGACGAATTCGTTCTTCCATCATTTTTAATGATTTTTCAGCATTTTCTAGTGTCCTTCTATTAATTTCTTTAACTTCATTATTAAGAGCAGTAAATTTATCAATAAAATAACTGATTTTATCTTTCAACGGGTTAAACCTCTCATCTAATTCTGTTTCAAGATTCTTTTTCATATCCTCCCCCTCATTACCTAAGTTACCTCCAATAAAATTCTCAACAGAGCTACTGAATTCTTCTCTTTTTGGAGGTAATTTTTTCTCTTTCATAAAAGAAGGATTACGTATTAATAACAGAAGGAAAAAATATTCGGAAAATCATTAACCTTGAAATAATCTATCTCTTTAATTTGATATTCAGTTACAATACAAATCAAAGAAGGTATTTGTATTTTTTCGTCTATTATTCTTTTATACCATTTTCGTACTCTTGTAAATTATTCTATAAGTAACGACTCACTGAGATAATATGTCATCCCGAACGAAGAGAGGGATCTTTGGAATAAAAGTTATATTCAATATTCTTTTTATTCCAAAGATTCCTCCCCCGCAATGCGGGGTCGGAATGCA